>Ga0134124_10000060_pt1 | contig 112547 bp, 91 predicted proteins | sample KB304_FD_96880 | JGI IMG/M metagenome (GOLD analysis project Ga0134124, IMG submission 96880) | Terrestrial soil microbial communities without Nitrogen fertilizer from Kellogg Biological Station, Michigan, USA - KB3-0-4 | ecosystem: Environmental > Terrestrial > Soil > Unclassified ...
AAGATCGACGCCGGCGGCGGGATGCTCAAAGCCATCGAATCCGGGTTCGTGCAATCCGAAATTCAGAAAGCCGCCTACGATTTCCAGCGCGCCGTCGAGAAAACGGAGCAAATCGTCGTCGGCGTCAACGACTTCGTCGCGGAGGAAGATCGCCAGATCCCGACCCTGCGCATCGATTCACAAATCGAACGCGATCAGGTCGCGCGCCTTCAGGCTTTGCGCACCAAGCGTGACCAGGCGAATGTCCAGTTCGCCCTCGCTGAACTTGCCCGCCGCGCCGCCACCTCCGAAAATCTGCTCCCCGCCATCCTTACCGCCGTCGAGGCCTATGCCACCGTGGGTGAAATCTCCGACACCCTCCGCCGTCAATTTGGCGAATACCGCGAATCCATCGTCATCTAGCTAAATCCTCCGCCTGCTCTAAAGCCCAGCTCTTGTTGCACCAGCCCTGTAGTATTCTCTCCTCGCTGTGTCGCCCACCAAGCTGATCCTCGCGTCCGCATCCACCCGCCGCGCGGAAATTCTCCGCGACGCCGGCATTCCGTTCACGGTGATGTCCTCTGCCATCGACGAAACGCCCATTCCCGGCGAACCTGGCCCCGACCTCGTACGGCGTCTGGCCGATGCCAAAGCCGAGCTGGTCGCCGCCCGTGCCGTAGGTCCGGCAATCGTTATCGCCGCCGACACCGAAGTCGTCCTCGAGGGCAGCGTCCTCGGCAAGCCTCGTACCAGCGAAGACGCCCGCAACATGCTCGCGAAGCTTTCCGGCCGCACACACTCCGTCGTAACGGGAGTCACTCTGATTCGCTTACCCGACGCCGAGCGCCGCAGCTTCGTCGAGATCACCCAAGTCCACTTCGGCGCCTTGTCCGACGAAGAACTGACCCGCTATCTCGCCTCAGAGGAGCCTTTCGACAAAGCCGGCTCCTACGCCATTCAGGGCCGCGCCGGTCGTTACATCCCGCGCATCGAAGGCTGCTACTTCAATGTTGTCGGCCTGCCTCTCGCGCGCCTGTGCCAGACTCTCAGCGAGCTCGGCTGGTCCGAAGACTGACCCTCTTCCGTTCACCGATGGCTGAGCACTGAAAAATCAATTTGCCTGGTACGTTTACATCCCTGTGCCACCACAACCATTTTAGAATGATAGGGATACTTCACGACTTCCTGGCATCGACGGTATACCCTGAACGCCAATCTTGAGGAAAACTCAAGGTGGCGGTTTCTCATTGGTACGCCAAAAAGGGGAAAGGCGCCACAGTCAGGGCGCCTTTGCAAAACTCCCAGTTTTGAACCCTGAACTGCCGGCTCGCGACTACGCTTTCTTCTCGTCAGCCTTGTCGGCAGGAGGAGCTGCCGGCGGGGGCGGCGTATGCGAAGCGCCCGACATACCTTCCTTGAAATTGCGGATACCTTCGCCAAGCCCCTTCATGACCTCAGGAATCTTGCGGCCGCCGAACAGAATCAGCACGATGGCCAGCACCACCAGCCAATGGAAAATACTAAACTCGCCCATGAACAACCTCCACGCGCCTGTTTGCGGATAGGTGATCTTCAACCCTAACGCAGGACGCCTCGCGCGGCAAGCCCCTGCAAGCCGTGCAGTTACAGGATAACACGCTCGTCCCCCGCGCGCCGCGTCACGCGCTCCCGGTCCAGGTATTCCAGGAGCGGAATAGCGTACTTGCGGGTAATCCCGGTCAGCTCCTTGAAGACCGGTACGGAGATTCGATCGCCCTTGGTTTTCTTGTAAGACCCGAGGTGCGCGCGCAGTTGGCTCAAGGCGTCGCGATGAAAGATCAGTTCGGGCGTCACGCGCACCAGCACTTTCTCGCGCAGCAGAATTTGCAGAATCCTTTCCGCGCGCTTCGCTTCCACCGGGAGCCCGCCCAAAACCTCCTTTACGGCGGGAACGGTAAGCCCCGCTCCGGCAAACGCCGTTTCGATTTGCAGTTTCGTGCGCGCTTCCTCGGGATCCAAACTGACCGTTGCCCCCGCGCGCTTTACGATTTCGCCCTGCGTTTCGAGCTTCTTTTGCGCCACCAGCTCCTCGAGCGCCGCCCGAAACGTTTCCGTGCGCACGCGGCGCCCCAGGCTCGATCGCAGGTTCTCTCGTGTGATCCCCGGCACCAGCGGATTTTCCTTGTGAAAAGTCTCCACCTTGGCGGCAACGTTCTGCTGCACGTCGGTGAATATTTTTGCCGGCACCAGCAACAGCGGCTCGCTGGAAACGATTTTTACCTGGCCTGATGATCCGAGCGCACGAGCCGCGTCGCGGACTTCGCTGTCGAGCCAGCCGCTGCGCGCTACAATGTCTTCGAGCGCGAGTCCCAGCGGCGCTCGCTCGACCATGGCGGCCAGCGATTCCGCTCGGTTACCCCGTTCGAGTATTTCCAGGAATGCGACACGCCCGGTGTCTCGAGTCAGAGGCCGTCGGGCAAGTGCGTCAAGTACTTCCCCGCCGCCGATTGTCGTTATCGGTGAAAATTGCCGCACGATGAAGCGATCGCCCGGCAATGCCAGCATTTCACTCTGCAGCCGCAATTGTACGAATGCACTTTGCCCTGGGAGCAAGTCATTGCCGCCGTAGAAATGAATCTTCGCAATAGTTTCCGAAGGGCCGAGATGAAAATGGACCTGATCGTGCTGTTTCAGTTTCGCCGCTGATGGCAAGAGGTTAATCCTCGCATCGAGCCTTCGTGATGTACGGAATTTTCCCGGTGGGGCCAGAACCATGCCGCGCTGCAACGCGGTGTGTTCTATCCCGGCAAGGTTCACGGCGGTGCGTTGCCCCGCAAGAGCGCGGTCCACCGATTTTCCGCCGGACTGCACGCCGCGCACGCGCAGCCGTTTACGTTCCGGAAACAGTTCCACTTCATCGCCGACGCCGACGCTGCCGGAAATCAGCGTGCCGGTCACCACCGCCCCAAATCCCTTGATCGCAAACGAGCGGTCGATCGGCAATCGAAAATACCGCGCCGAATTCTTCCCCGGAGCTTCGAGTGCGGCGCGATGTAATTCGCTCTTGAATTCCGCTAGACCTGCGCGGGTTTTCGCGCTGACCGGCACGATCGCCGCATTCTCCAGAAATGAGCCGTGCAAATATTCTTCGATTTCCAGATGCACTAATCCCAGCGTGTCGGCGTCCACCAGATCGCTTTTTGTCAGCGCCACCACACCGCGTTTCACGCCGAGCAGCCGGCAAATATCGAAATGCTCGCGCGTCTGCGGCTTGATCGATTCGTCCGCGGCAATCACCAGCACAACCAGATCGACTCCCGCCGCTCCCGCGAGCATGTTGCTGACAAACCGTTCGTGACCGGGCACATCGACGAAACCGAAGCGCACGTCCTCCTCTTCGAGGAATGCAAAGCCGAGATCGATGGTGATGCCGCGGCGCTTTTCTTCCTCTAGCCGATCGGGATGCGTGCCTGTCAGCGCTTCAACGAGCGCGGACTTCCCATGGTCGATGTGCCCGGCAGTTCCGACGATGACGTTCTTGGATTCGGTAGGCATGACGAGATGCAAGCCGCGCGATGTTTGGCCGATTGCGATGCTACGTGAGAACAGAATGGAGGGTCAAACGTGAAGCGCGGATATGGCCAGTATCGGAATGCAGAGTTATTTCGCCGAGGCGATTTCGTCGACAATGGCTTGGGCGGCAGCGCGCGGGTCTGGGGCGGCGAGGATGGGGCGGCCCACTACCAGGAAATCGGCTCCGGCTTTGATCGCTTCGCTGGGAGTCGCGGTGCGTGCCTGATCGTCACCGTTGGCGGAGGCGTTGTCTTTCGGGCGTACCCCAGGGGTGACAATCAGGAAATCGCGGCCGCAAGCCTTGCGGATGGCGCGCGCTTCCTGCACCGACGCAACGACTCCATCGACACCCGCGCTTTTCGCCAGCTTCGCGAGTTTCACCACCCGCGTCTTCGGCGGACCGCCGATTCCCACTTCGCGGATGGCCTTGTGATCCATGCTGGTCAGCACGGTGACCGCGAGCAGTCGTGGACGATCCGCGCCCATCGGCACGCCTGCGCTGATCGCCTGTGCCGCGGCGTGCAACATCGCGGTGCCCCCCAGTGCGTGCACGTTTACCAGCTGAACGCCGCTCATCGCCGCACATGAGAGAACTGCGCCGGCAACCGTGTTCGGAATGTCGTGAAATTTGAGGTCGAGAAATATGCCGGCACCAAGCGCCGCGATTTCCTTAACCGCGGCCGGACCTGCCGCCGTAAAAAGCTGGCTCCCAATCTTGAACATGCCCACGACGTCGGCGAGCGATTTGGCAAATCTAAGGGCGGTATTCAGGGAGTCGAAATCTAAGGCGACGATCAGGCTGCTTCGCGGATGGACGTCGAAGTTTTCCGTCACAGACGCTCCCGGCTCAGGCCGCCGGGAGCGGGTAGGTTTCCGCGGTTAGCGCCGCACCGGCAGCTGCATCAGTTCGAGTCGAACCTGGCTGACACCCGAGTGAATCAGGCCGATCTTTCGGGCGACACGGTAGGATACATCAATTTCGCGTCCCTCCTGGTACGGGCCGCGGTCATTAATTCGTACTACCTCAAACTTCCCACTGCGGGTATTCACGACTCGCACCAACGACCCGAACGGAAGGTTCGGGTGGGCGGCTGTCAGGGATTCGGCATCAAACCGTTCGCCGTTGGCGGTTTTCTTACCGTCAAATTCAGGCCCATACCAGCTGGCGTTGCCTACCCAAGTTTTGATCGGCTTGGGGGGATCGCTTAGGTGGGCCACCAGTGGTGCCTCCATCGCCGGAGCGATGAGGAACATGAGGGGTACCCATCGGACTGCAGCCCAAAGAAAGAAGAATCGATGTCTCATAGTGTGTTCTTTATGCTACGAACATCCCAAAAAGTGTAGCAAGAAAACCTCACTCTGTCAACTGTTTTCTTCTGCAAAATTCCTTACTATCTCATTGATGGTAAACGCTTTAGCTATTCTTGAGGCCCTTTCCAGGTCGCCTACGAGCTCCTCCGTCGTCTGCGGATTGGCGAATGAAGCTGTCCCGACCTGTACGGCTTTTGCACCTACGGACAGGTATTCAAGCACGTCCTCCACCTTCTCAATGCCGCCGAGGCCAATTATTGGAATTTCCACAGATTTCCTCACCTCCCATACCAGCCTCAATGTAATGGGTTTAATGGCTGGCCCGGACAAGCCGCCGGTGAGGCTGCCCAAGCGCGACTTCCCGGAGCGGAAATCAACGGCCATTGCGGGATAAGTGTTGGCCACTGTCAAAGCGTCTGCACCGGCTTCAGCAGCTGCTCGGGAGATAACTCCAATGTCTGCAACGAGCGGAGAGAGTTTTACCCAAAGGGGTCGCTTGACGGCTGCCTTGCGTGCCGCGCCTACCACTTCGGCGACTTGGGACGCGTCGGCGCCGAACTGCATTCCACCCTTTTTGACGTTCGGGCAGGAGATATTGAGTTCGTATCCGGCTAAACCGTCGGAGTCCTCGAGGATTTTGAGGACCTCTATGTAGTCCTCGATGCAGGAACCGAAGACATTGGCTATGACGGTCGTGGCGTATTTTCTCAGGGCGGGTAGTTTTTCCGCAACGAAGGCCCGGACACCAACGTTTTGGAGGCCCACGGCGTTGAGCATGCCCGAAGGCGTCTCGATCAAACGCGGGGCAGCGGCTCCACCCATGGGCTCGCGTGAGAGACCCTTAACGACCAGGCCGCCAAGTCGATTGAGATCAACAAGGTGGGCGAATTCGAGGCCGTAGCCGAAAGTTCCGCTGGCAGCAATAATGGGATTGCGCAGGCGCAAAGCGCCTATCTGAACGCCCAATGCGGCTGCCGCTGCGGTGGTCACGGCGAGGTGAGGTTATCACGAACCATTCGACGGGTGAGGGAAAAGTAGGCGCGCCGACATCTCGCAAAAAAGGTCCCGTTGCAGTGTCGTAGAAAAGCCGCACTAGGAGGTCCAAGTGACCAGATCCGAATCAGTAGCTGGACGACTTGACGAGAGCCTGCGCTAGGGCATGGCCGTCGTGCGAGGAAAGTGTGATGCCACATAGTGCCGCCAAGGTGTGCGCGATATCTGCCGGCGTGACATCACCATAGTATTCGCCTTTCTGTATCCCTTTTCCCATGAATAAGATAGGGACACGCTGGTCGTAGTAATAGGGCGAGCCATGGCCCGTTCCGGTCGACTTCGATTGCCCGGTAGGTGAGGAGTCGATTAGCCAGTACGGTTTCTGTATTACGAACACGTCTCCGCTGCGGCCGGGGAAATAGCCGGTGGCCAAAGCGCGTCGAATCGGGTTCTGGGTAGGCGGACGGTCTACCAAGGCTTCGGCGGGATACCAGGCAGCGACTCCCGGTGTGGCCAGGACCGCATCGACCAGCGCTCGCATCGTGGTACCGTCCAGCTCGAGTTTTTCGTAGATCCCCGGAGCAAAGTAAATGTCGTTGCCCGAAATGCGTGCAACCGTGGGCTTTGGATAGTTGAAGGACTCCAGGATTTTCTCGATCTTGTCCTGCACGACGGCGAGGTTCAGCCGCCCGGTGTCGACGCCCGTTTTCTGCATGTCTTCGGGCACGGGGGTGCCTCCGTGGTCGGCGCTCAGGGCCACAACATAGTTGCCACGGCCGACTTTCCTGTCCAGATGGGCGAACAGATCGCCGAGATTTTTGTCCAGGCCGATCAGAATCTCCTGGATTTCGCGGCTACGCGGGCCGAAGGCGTGGCCTACGTAATCGATCGACGAATAACTGACACCGAGGAAATCCGTGGCGCCACTGTTGCCGAGACCAAGCGAATCGACCGCGGATTTTGCAAGTTCGGTCAGGTAGTCGTCGGCGAAAGAGCTGCTGGCCCACTGTTCGTAAAAAGCGGAATCAAGCTCATTGCCTGCACTTTTGCCGCGCAGCGAATGTGGAAAGGAAGTGTTCCAGCCATCCGGCGGCCCTGCATTCGTGGCCTTTTCGTCATACCAGTATTCGTTTTCGGGCAGCGAAAGCTTCCAGGTCTTTCCGTAGTCAGCTTTTACCGGATGAGCCTTGACGTAATCGTCGATGAACGGCATGGTGCCGTAGACGTTGGAGGTAACCCATGACCCCGAATCGAACCAGGTAGCGGCGTCCGCTTTGTGGCCCGCCATGGTGATCGCAGTGCGGGCTTTGAGAGAAAAGGTGACGATTCGTGTTGCGCCGCCGGTCTGAAACTTCAGCTCTTCGGCGAACGAGGGCGTCACCATGCGCCAGGCCGAGTCGCCGCCTTTGGCCGTGGCGCCTGCGTAGGCGGAGTTTTTGGCTTTGGGATCGCTGGTACAGGTCACCTGTTGCTGCGATTCGCGATCGAACCAGGCATTGGCGATCATGCCGTGGGTTGTAGGGAACGACCCGGTGGATATGGTGGAGTGGCCCACGCAGGTCTCCGTGGCGGCATAGGGATACGCGGCGTCGTGAAACCAAGCGCCTTGTTCGACAAGACGCCGGAGGCCCCCTTTCCATTGAAAGAGGAATTTATCGACGTAATCCGCACGCATTTGGTCCACAACGAGTAGAACCACCAATTTGGGGCGAGCCGGAGTCGCCGCTGCAGGACGACGAGCAGGCGCAGCGGCCGTTTGCGCGCCTGCTTGCGGTGCAGGAACTGCGGCGAGGAAAATCGAGAATGCCGAAAAGAGAATGGCGCGGCGCCAGGCGAACGAGAAATTCATGCATACTCCGATGGGGAAGCAGGCGAAGTTTAGCATGAGGATTGTGAATGAATCCTCGAGCAGCTAAGACTTCACGGCCGCGGTGAGTCAGCACGCAAGCGATCTGGAATTGCAGAATCGATCGGATTGGACCACGCGGCCAGCAATGATAGGATACCGGCCGGCCATGCGCATCCAGGAAAAAGCACAATTGATGTCGGCGTCTGAAATTGACCGCACCTTGCAGCGGCTGGCCCACGAAATCGTGGAGAAGAGCGGCGGAACCAAGCACCTGGCGCTGATTGGGATCCGCCGGCGTGGCGTGCCTCTGGCGCAACGAATCGCACAGGCGATGCGCGGGATCGACGGGGTCGATGTGCCGGTCGGAACGCTGGACATCACTTTGTATCGCGACGATTTATCGAAAGTAGCGTCGCACGCGGTGCTGCAGTCGTCCCACATTCCGTTTGGCGTCGATAATATGGACCTGGTGATGGTGGATGACGTTTTGTATACCGGGCGCACCATTCGCGCGGCAATGAACGGATTATTTGACCTCGGGCGGCCCAAGCGCGTGTCGCTGTGCGTGCTGATCGATCGCGGACATCGCGAAATGCCCATCGAAGCGCAATTCACCGGCCGCGTGGTGCAGACCAGCAATACGGAAATTATTGAAGTGCGGCTGCGCGAGATCGATAACGAAGAGCGCGTCGTGCTCGTCGACCGTGTAGAATAGGGATGGATTTTGGGAGCTGCGTTTTCGAGCAGCGCGTGAAATGTGACCTACCGCTCGCGTGACCTGTTGGCGCTGGAACCGCTTACGGCGGCGGAACTCTCCTTTCTTCTCGATCAAAGCAAGTCCTTTCAGGAAATACAACGGCATCCGCTGAAAAAGCTGGCAACGTTGCGCGGCAAAACCGTGGCGCTGGCTTTCTTTGAAAACTCCACGCGCACACGAATCAGCTTTGGCACGGCGGCCTCGCGGCTGGGCGCGGACACGATGAACCTGCAGGCGGAAGCGTCGAGCTTGAAGAAGGGCGAATCGCTGCTGGACACCGTGCACACGCTGGACGCGATGAAGCCGGATTGCCTGGTCATGCGCCATGCAGCCTCGGGTGCACCGGAATTTGTGGCCCGACATCTGGAAATTCCGGTCATCAATGCGGGCGATGGAACACACGAGCATCCATCACAGGGTTTGCTGGACGCGCTCACGATTCGCGATCGCAAAGGAACGATCGAGAATCTGAACGTGACGATTCTGGGAGATATCAAGCACAGCCGCGTGGCGCGATCGAATATTCATTTGCTCGGGAAATTCGGCTGCAAGTTTACGTTGTGTGGGCCGGCGATGTGGGTGCCGCGGGAGCTGGAAGAAATCGGCGCGCGAGCTGGCACGAAAATCCGTCGTGTGTTTCGCATTGAAGAGGCGTTAGAAGATGCGGATGTAGTGCTGGCGCTGCGAGTGCAATCCGAGCGGCTGCATGAGCCGGCGCTTTCGCTGAATGATTACGTTTTGCTGTACCAATTGAGTGCGGAACGATTGAAGCATGCAAAGGCTAGTGCGATCGTCCTTCACCCCGGTCCGCTGAATCGGGGAATCGAGATTACGCCCGAAGTGGCGGACAGTGCGCAGTCCTGCATCCTGGAACAAGTGACGAACGGAATCGCAGTGCGCATGGCCCTCCTTTTTCTATTGATGACCGGCGGAGAGGAAAGCGCAGTGGCCCCGCCCACAGAGACAATGCAAGCGCCGCGGAACCGGCGGGCGACCGATGCGAAGCCCGGCACAAAATCGGATGCGAACGAGATAAAGGACCCTACGCATGCTGCTCGTTAAGAACGGTCGAGTTCTCGATCCTGCGACGAAGACCGATGAAATTCAGGATGTGTTGCTTGATGGCGAGCGCATCGCGGACGTCGCCGCGGCTGGAAAAATCGCCGCGAACGGCGCCGAAATTTTCGACGCCACCGGAATGATCGTGGCGCCAGGATTCATCGATATCCATGCGCATTTGCGCGAGCCGGGGCAGGAGAATTCGGAGACGATCGAGACGGGGGCGCGTTCGGCGGCGCGCGGTGGATTCACGGCCGTTTGCTGCATGCCGAACACGAAACCGGTGAACGACAACGCGAGCGTGACGCGCTTTATCGTGGATCGCGCGAAATCGACCGCAAGCGTGCGCGTGTGGCCGATCGGCGCGGCTTCAGTGGGAAGCAAAGGCGAAGCAATCGCGGAAATCGCGGCGATGAAGCAAGCCGGCGCTGTGGCGGTCAGCGACGATGGAAAGCCGATCGCGACCGCGAAGCTCGCACGCCAGGTCATGGATTATTGCCGATCGCTGGATATTCCCGTGATCGAGCACGCAGAAGATGTTTCTCTGGCGGCCGGCGCGGTGATGCGCGAGGGCGTGACGTCCACGCGGCTGGGATTGGCGGGCATGCCGGCGGCGGCGGAATCGGTCTGCGTGGCGCGCGATGTGCAATTGGCGGATCTGACCGGTGCGCGATTGCATATCGCGCATTTGTCGGCGAAGGGATCGCTGGAGCAGGTGCGCACGGCGAAACAACGCGGGTTACGCGTGACGTGCGAAGTTACTCCTCATCACTTCACGTTGATCGATGAAGATGTGCAGTACGATTCGCGCTACAAGATGAATCCGCCACTCGCTGCGCGCGAAGATCGCGAGGCGTTGCTGGCGGGACTGGCGGACGGAACCGTGGACGCGATTGCGACGGATCACGCGCCGCACGAGCCCGCACTGAAGGATGTGGAGTTCGATCGCGCGCCGTTTGGGATTTTGGGATTTGAGACCGCGCTGGCACTTTCGCTGGAACAATTGGTGCACAGCGGGCGAATATCTTTGATGCGATTGGTGGAATTGTTTACCACCGGACCCGCCAGGGTTTTGGGAATCGAGCGGCAGCTGGCGAAGGGTCAGCTGGCGGATGTGACAATTTTTTCGACCGACCATTCGTGGACATATAGTGTCGGCGAATCGCCGAGCAAATCGCGAAATTCTCCCTTCGACAAGCGCACGTTCAAGGGCGCGCCGATGGCGACGATCGTGGGTGGGCGCGTGGTTTACAAAAACTAGGCTAAGACGCTAGGCCAAGCGGTTCAGCCAAGTACAATTGAATCGGTGTGCCGTGCGCGGCTTAATGCGCCGCAGGTTCAGCGGCGGGGTGCAGTCCGTGCTGCGGCACCTCATGGATGCCGCGAGCGGGCGGCTCGATCTTGTGACGATAGAAGTGATCGAGCGGGGCGCGGCCTTTTCCTGTTGGGTAACTCTTCTCAATTGCTTTAGTGACGTAAGCCTTCGCCAGCATGGCAGCTTCGGACAGTGGGCGGCCGGTAGCGAGCTGCGCGGCGATGGCAGACGCGAACGCACAGCCGGTGCCGTGAAGCGTTTCCTCTTTGACGCGATCGCCAAGTAGTGGAATTACTTCGGTGCCGTCGAACAAGAGGTCGATGGCGCGTTCCATGTGGCCACCCTTAACGATGACCGCGCGCGCGCCCATTTCCACGATCTTGCGCGCAGCCGCTTCCATGTCGCTCAAATCTTTGATGGTCAGGCCGCTGAGAATTTCGGCTTCCGGGACGTTGGGGGTAATCACGCTGGCGCGCTTGAGAAGTTCAGTGGAGACGAATTTCACTCCCGCAGCATCCAGCAGTTCGGTTCCGCTCGAAGATTTCATCACCGGATCGTGCACCACGTGAGCGAAGTTATGCGCGTCCAGAAACTCGGCGACCACGGCGGCGTTGCCGCGATTGCCGAGCATGCCAATTTTAACTGCCGCAATCTCCGAGTCCCTCGCCAGGACCTCCAACTGCGCGCGCAGCGTGGCCGCCGGCGTGTTCTGCACGTCCGCAACCTCTTGCGTGTTCTGCACGGTGATGGAAGTGATGGCCGCGACGCCGTAACAGCCGTGTGCAGCGAAGGTTTTCAGGTCAGCCGCTATGCCAGCGCCGCAACTTGGATCGAAACCCGCGATGGTCAGAAGAATAGGCGGCGTATTGCCATTGTGATTGTTGTGATTGCTCATGACTCCGTACTTCGTGCCCATACGAGGGGACACTTTCTTGTAGCGCTAGTCTCATCTTTCGCTATTTGCGATCGTATTGCTCTACGCCGAATGCTGGATTCGACCTGAGAAGTGCCGCAAAGCGAAAAGTGCCGGCAGCTCCTGCTTCGGAGCATGCCGGCACTTGCGAATGTACGCGCGTTTGTTTCTTCAACGCAAGAAAAATTTAGTGAAGAGTACGGCGACAAAGCTGCCGCGGTTCTGGTGCGACCGTTTATGGGAAGAGGCCGCGAACCAGTGTCGCCTCGGCTACGCGATTGACGGCGAGAATCATGGCTCCCGCGCGCGGTGGAACGTGATGCTTGCGCATAGTATCCACCATTTCCATGAAAGCGCGGACCATAATCTTCTGCAGGCGCGCGTTGACTTCATCGACGTCCCACATCAAGCCTTCCTGATTCTGCACCCACTCGAAATAGCTGACGGTGACGCCGCCGGCATTGGCCAGGATGTCGGGCAGCACGGTGATGCCGCGGCGAGCGAGAATCTCGTCAGCGTGCGGCGTCGTCGGGCCGTTGGCGGCTTCCGCGACAATGCGGGCTTTCACCGCTTCGGCATTGTGCAAGGTGATGACATTTTCGAGTGCCGCGGGAATCAGGATGTCGCATTTCATGGTCAGCAGCTCGTCGTTGCTGAAGCGCGACGCGCCCGGCATGCCCACCACGGTGCCAGATCGCTCCTTGTAGCGAATCGCCTTGATCGGATCGATGCCGCGGGGGTTGGTGACTGCTCCGCGCGTGTCGCCGAGCGCGATGATCTTCGCTTTTTTCTCGGCGAAGAGACGCGCAGCGGTCGCGCCGGCGTTGCCAAAGCCCTGAATGGCCACGCTCGCGCCACGCAAAGAGATCTTTTTCAGCTTGCACGCTTCCTCGACAACGTAGAGCAGGCCGCGAGCGGTGGCTTCACTGCGTCCGGCGGAGCCGCCGATGGAAACCGGCTTGCCTGTCACCACGCCGTGGGCGGAATGGCCGACGGTCATCGCGTATGTGTCCATGATCCACGCCATGGTTTGCGCGTCGGTATAGACGTCGGGCGCGGGAATATCCATGGACGGACCGATGATGGGCAGAATTTCGCTGGCGTAGCGGCGCGTCATGCGCTCGAGTTCGCTCTTCGACATACGCTTGGGATCGCAAATCACGCCGCCCTTAGCGCCGCCGAAGGGAACGTTCACTGTTGCGGTCTTCCAGGTCATCCACGCCGCGAGCGCCTTCACTTCGTCCAGCGTGACATTGGGATGAAAACGGATGCCGCCCTTGCCGGGGCCGCGCGAGATGTTGTGCTGCACGCGGAAACCGGTAAGCACCTTCACCTGGCCGTTATCCATCTTCGTGGGGATGGAAACTTCCAGCACGCGCTTGGGTGTGCGCAAAATCTGGCGCAGGCCAGGATCGAGTTTCAAAAACTCCGCAGCCATGTCGAACTGAATCTGTGCGATGCGAAATGGATTCAGGTCCTCGCGCGGGGCAATGCGCGGGATCAGCGGCGGCACAGCGGGCTTGGCGACCGTGGCCATGCTAGCGGGTCCTTTCCTCTACTCTTCTACACGACACCATTCGACGGCGATCGAATGGCTGAAGATTGCTTCGTTGCTGCACTTGGCCCGACCACAAAATTCGTTCATGGCTTACCGGAGCGCGAACTTACCCACAACGAAAGCGCTAACCGTTGGCCGCGATTCTTTCTTCTTTCAGGGCGCGCCGCCGCGCGTATGCGTCACGGCAGTCCACCGAACAAAAGTGCAAGGTCTCGCTTCCGTCGCGCAGCGGAATCGCCAGAACTTCCGCCACGTGCACTCCGCAAAGCGGATCGCGCACCAGGCGCCGCGCCAACCCCACGGCCTGCGAACCACTCTCGACATCTACACCCTTCCGAGGCGTTGGCTGAGTCGCGCGTCGCATCATCCAGGCCACCAAATGCTTCAGTAGCCTCACGCCCCAGGACAGCACCAACAACCAAAACAGAAATCGCAATACGCGGGAGAAGAAGGTCATGGTTCAAATCGCTTGTCACCCACGATAGCGGCTGACGATATCGGGTCAGCGTGCTCGCCCCCGGAATTTCCCTGTTCAAACGGCGGCAAGTCGAGTGTATGCAACGGGAAAACGAGGAGTCAAACGAAAAGGCTCCTAATTCGAGGATAGCGCGGTGTAAAGAACCCCCCGGTGGGCACGCCATGAGGGGGTAATCTCATAACCATAATGTTTCTAATGACTTAGAATTAATCACCGAACTGAGGACTAGTACTGGCTCACGTTGCTGGGATTCGGTCCGCGCCCATATAAGGACGCAGAGCTTCGGGGATCAGAATCGATCCGTCCGCTTGCTGGTAGTTCTCCACGATCGCGATCCAAGTCCGGCCAACGGCCAGCCCCGAGCCATTCAAGGTGTGCACGAAGTCGCTCTTTCCGGCTCCTTTTGGTTTGAACCGAATGCCCGCGCGGCGCGCTTGGAATGCTTCGCAATTGGAGCAGGAAGAAATTTCGCGGAACTCACATGCTGCCGGCAGCCAGACTTCGAGGTCATATGTCTTCGCGGACGCGAATCCCATGTCCCCGGCGCACAGCAGCACCACCCGATAGTGCAGGCCAAGTTTCTGAAGGATCGCTTCCGCGTTGCGCACCAGTGCTTCGTGCTCTTCGTAACTTTTGTCCGGATGCGTGAACTTGAACATTTCCACTTTCTGAAATTGATGTTGGCGCAGGATTCCGCGCGTATCTTTTCCAGCGGCACCGGCCTCGGACCTAAAGCAGGAGGTCCACGCGGTCACGTGGATCGGAAGCTTTTCTTCCGGCAAGGTCTCATCGCGATGTAGATTGTGCAGTTCCACTTCGGAAGTCGGCGTGAGCCAGAAGTCCGTACCTTCGACCTTGAAGAGATCGGCGGCAAATTTGGGCAGTTGCCCCGCGCCCATCAGCGAAGCGGTGTTGACCAGAAACGGCGGAAGAATTTCCGTGTAGCCGTGCTCCCTGGTGTGCACGTCGAGAAAGAAATTCGCCAACGCGCGTTCGAGTCGCGCGCCCCAACCCTTGTATATCGCAAAACGCGCACCAGTAATCTTGGTGGCGGCGGCCAGATCGAGAATTCCGGCACGCTCGCCGACTTCCCAATGCGGTTTGGGAGCGAAATCGAATTTTGGCGGAGCGCCCCAGCGGCGCACCTCTACATTTTCGTCGGCGCTGTGCCCCACCGGCACGGTGGAGTGCGGGATGTTAGGTATGGTTAGCAAGAGTTCGCGCTGGGTCGCATCCAGCTGGGTAATGCGCTCGTCACCTTGCTTGATGCGCTCGGAGACTTGCTTCATTTCCGCGATCAGCGCTTCGGCGTTTTGCTTTTCCTTTTTCAGGCGAGCGATTTCTTCGCTGGCCTTGTTGCGCTGGGCCTTGAGCTGCTCGGTCGCGGTGATCACCTCGCGGCGCTCTTTGTCGAGCGCACGGAACGCCTCAAGATCGAGTTTCGTACCACGATTGGCCGCCATCCGGGCGAACTCATCCAGATGTTCGCGGAAATAATTGAGGTCATGCATAGGCCGGAAAAGAATACCAGACGCAGAAGGACGACGCGCCGGGAAGTGCCATGCCGAGGTGGACGATATGAAACGGATCGCTTCGCTGCTCTAGCCTTCCAACGGAGGGGAATCGACGAAGCTTTTGCGGGCATAGGCGCGCCATAACGGAAGAGTGAGCCGACATTGAGAGCTTCGACATGTCCGATGCTGGCCGGCACAAAGATGGCAAGCGATCCTGGCGAATAGGGAACAGCAACCTCGAAGATCGAACCAACTGCGTATGACTTGCGACTGCGAAATGACAGACCGCCCCCGGGGAAATGTTTGGCGACGCCATAGACGTAGCCGCGGGCATTCTGCCCCATCTCGCCAACCAGCCGGACCGCTACTTCCGCGTTACCTCCTCGCAAGCGCATCGTCAGGTTCTTGTCGGGGTCTGGTCGATTCCGGGAAAGGATGCCGGCGGCATGGCACGACGGGAGTGGTGTTCTCAGAAGAAAACTCGTCCGGTCGTATCGGATGCCAAGAAGACCATGGCAATTACCTTCGCAATTCGGCGGCTTCGGCGCGCTCCGCCCATAGGTGGCCGCCGGGACGGCCCAGAGGCTGTATCGGAAAAGGGAGGAAAATCTTTACCAAGACGAAAGCAGCTACATAAGGAATCCCCTTGGAACGGTCAGCTTAGCGAGGAATCGCGGGGGAGTACGTTGGTACCGCTAAGGCTAGCGGAACGCCGTTCTTTTAGTACTGGGGAAATTGAACCCCCCGGGCTATCGACCCCGCACCAGGCACCCGCCAAAATGATCGGGTGATCGGAAGTAAGCTCGACTCTTGGAGCCATTCGGATGGTTATCGGGTGTTTGCTCCTGTGCGTTGTTCTGCTGCTTGCGAGCGCAGCGGGACAGCCTGCGCCCCGCCCCGTGCGGGATGAAGAAGCGAACTGACTTCAGGCCACGTACCCTCCCATTCCCCCACGCCCGAGCGGCCGACCCCCCCGTCGGCCGCTCACTTTTTTCGGCATCCATTTCCGGGCGAGCCAAAAATGTGGGCAGGCGCTCGAGCCGGCCAATGCTGTCGGCGCTGGTAGAAACTTGCCGTCAGGCTCCCTAAAACGAAACGGCGCAGGACCGAAGCCCTGCGCCTTGAAGACGTGACTCACCCGCGGGAAGCAACCAACCACCGAGGAAAATAAAAAAGGGGGCTGGTGCAAGCCCCCTTTTCTGAACTGACCCCCCAAAACCGGAACTCCAGTCGAGGTTGGGTTCCGGCCACCCCGGGAAGCCAATCTTGTTTTGTTAGCCAGCATTAGTGCAAACGGCGTGCCAGCATGGCGCCGCGACGAAGACAGTGAGTAGTGTGATGAAAGCATGGGAGTTAGTGGCAGTAGACAAATCTGTGACACGATCGATACGCGCAAAGCCTACAAATTCCCACAGGAGAACGACAGCAAGCATCCATTCTTTGGGAGATTCGGGAACCTGCTCCCTGAGTTCGCGGAACGCGGCGACGGGCAGGTCAGGCATCGTTAACGTTAACGCCGCTCAACATTTCATCAACGGGAGCATGGAGCAAAATTGCCGCTTCAGGTGTGTTTTTCCGATTTTAGGACAGAAATTAAGCGCTCATCGATGCGGCCGCAGCGATCCGCTGCCAGCGACGGCGAGCTAACCACACGATTGGTGCAACCAGGACCAGCCAGAACAATAGGGTGGGGCCGTTCTCGGCGCAAAACAGAACGACACCGACCAGACTTTCCAACGCATCGCGATAACCTCTTACCACCGAGTTATGAATGCGTGTGGAGGTCGCCGGCGAGGTCGGCGTGATTTGGGCTTTGTACTCCTCGACCAGTGTGAGTTCAATCGAGGCGAAGTCAACGCGATGGTTTAGCGATTTCTGCTCGGCCTCCATTTGCTCGATTTCACCGCGGACGCGGGCGATCTCCTGTTCTACGGTGAGAACATCGCTGATCTTGCCGGTGCGCTGCTCCAGGATGGCCTGGAGGCGCCGTTCGGTTTCTCGTGAATTCTCTAGCCGCGCGACGAGGTCGGCATGTTGTTGGGTGACTTCCTCGCCGCCCTGCGTCTCGTTTTGCACGTGGCCCAGCGATTTCAGTTCGGACATGGCCGCATTTAGCTCAGTAGCCGGAATGCGAAGCGACGCTTGGAGCGAGCGGGCTACGTTTTGTTGTGTGTTCGCGGTCAGGCTGGCGGCATAGCCATGGTGACGCGCGAGGATTGCATCGAGGGCGACTCGTGACGACGCAAAATCCTTCGCGAGGATGGAGAGCGAGACTGCCCTCGCGATCATGGGCGCACTTGGTTCATACGCGTGGACCTTGGATTCTTCTGCGACTTCCTCTCTAGGCGAGCCGGCCAGCGCTCCATCGGACTCGACGCTCGAGCCTCCTTCGAGTTTATCCAGCGTCCAATTCTTCGGTACGGATGGAGATGGGATTTCCCGCGCTGTAGGAGTTTTTCGGCCGATCTCCTCCGGAGCGCCATTTGACACCATGCGCGCAAAGTCGACGCCCCTGGAAACGCTTGGAGCAGCAGCAGGACGTAGTCTGGCGGACCCCAAAATGATCACGACAAACGCGAAAGAGAAGGCCGTCACGACCCAATGCCGACACAGGAATGCAACTATATTGCTGACACCCAAGGACCTTTGTTCTGATGCCAGCTGCCGAGCCGTTTCGTACAGACCGCCTTCGAATTGAGCATTGGCCGGCACCGCCGGAACGATCCAAGTGGCCACTGATTTCGAACCGTCACGCAGGGCGTTGGCAATGTCACCGCACTCCGCGCACTCATTAAGGTGTGCGTTGACAAGTTGAGCGCGCTCGGCTGAAAGTTCAGCGTCAAGCACAGCCATGATCTCCTCCGGCGTAATCGCGTGTGTGGCGGTATTCATGTGCGTTCTCCCAATGCAGGCAAGTGCGACGCGGCTGGCTGCGGGCCACGCGTCTCGAGTAACGCACGCAAGGCGGTGCGAGCGCGAAATAAACGCGAACGGACGGTATTGATCGGGAGCTGCAACAAGTCCGCGATTTCGGAGTAGCTGAGCTGCTCAAACTCGCGCAGCAGGAGGACCTCGCGATCGATGGCGTCGAGCTTGGCAATGGCCCGGCGGATCAGCAGGGCGGCCTCGGTAGAGTCCTGCTTGCCGCGATCATCACGGGTTGCCATAGTGGCGAAGCAGGCAGCGCGAAAAATGACCTTGCGGCGATGCGTGCGAAGAATCTTAAATGCGATGGCGTAGAGATAGGTCCGGAACAGAGCGCGTGGTTCGTAGTGCTTGGCGGAACGTAATAGGGCGAGGAAGACCTCCTGGCCCAATTCCTCGGCGTGAATGGGATCCGAAAGGCGCCGGCAAAAGAACGCATAGACCGGCTGACGGTAGCGACGGAAGAGTTCGGTGAAGGCGTCGGGCGAGCCACTGGCGAAGGCGAGCATGAGGCTTTCGTCGGTGACGCGATCGGTGGTGTCGTTCATGGTTCGGGAAGAAGGCTCCGAATTTAGAACGGATTCCAAGGGTAGATCTTGCATCATGGCTGGCTGACGCACGATGCCGGAGGGGCGACCCAGCGACGTTTGCACCTCAATAAGGTAATGGCGCGAGGGGCGAAAAAGTTCCCGATGCGCGGCTTCCCACGGGATATTCAGCCAAAAGCACTGGGGAGCGCTTACCGCGCGAGTAGGGCCTTCCTGCGAGGTTAGAAGCTCCGTTGAAACTCCCCGGTTACATTCCGATTGAGGAGCGTAGCGCGTTGGCGACGGATTGCGAGAAGCGCTGGACGTCTGCTTCGTGCTCGGCTTCAACCATGACGCGGGCCAGCGGCTCGGTACCCGAATAACGCAGCACGATGCGGCCATTGTCGCCCAGCGCGGATTGCGCTTCAGCCAGCGCGCTGGCAACTTCGGGCAGCGATTCCAGCGGGGGCTTCGAGCGCACTTTTACGTTGACGATCGTCTGTGGATAGTCCTTCAAGCCCTGCACCAGCGATTCGAGTCGACCCTGCATAGAGACCAGCGAGGCGATCTTGACGGCGGTAAGCAAGCCGTCACCTGCAGGTGAATCGTCCAGAAAAATAATGTGGCCGGATTGCTCGCCGCCGAGAACGTTGCCGCTGTTCAACATTTCTTCCAGCACGTAGCGATCGCCGACATTCGTGCGAGCCAGCGAGATGCCATCGCGCGCTAGGACGCGCTCGAGGCCGAGGTTGGACATCGAAGTGGCCACGACGCGTGTGCCTTTGAGTTTCCCATGCGCCTTCAAATAACGAGCGACCGCTAGCAAGATGCCGTCGCCGTTAATGATTTTGCCGGTCTCGCAAACAAAGAGGGCGCGGTCGGCGTCGCCATCGAAGGCCACGCCTAGTGCGGCTTTCTCTGCCACCACGCGTTCTTGCAAGCCTTCCAGATGCAGGGAACCGCATCCGGCGTTAATGTTGCGTCCATCCGGCGAAGTTCCCATGGAAACGACATCGGCTCCGAGCGAGCGGAACAGCTCCGGGCCAAGCCTGTAGGCGGCGCCATTGGCGCAGTCCAGCACGACGCGCAAACCAGAGAGCTTGGCTCCTGGAATGACCCGGCTGCGAAGAAAAGTCAGATATTCGGCGTCCAGCGAATCGTCCGCGGCCAGCGCGGGCGGATTTTTGGGCGTGGTTTCGTCGCGATGCCTGAAGATGTCCTGCTCCAGCTCTTCTTCCGCGGAATCCGGGAACTTCATTCCCGCATTGGAAAACAGCTTCACGCCATTGTCGTGAAATGGATTGTGCGACGCGGAGATCACTACTCCCGCCTGAAATCCATTTTGCCGCACCAGGCACGCCACGCCCGGAGTTGTAATGACACCGGCGAATGCCACCGAAGCGCCTGCGACATCCAGGCCCGCGGCCAACAGCGCAGCAATGTGCGTGCCGGACTCGCGCGTATCCATCCCAATCAGAACGCGTGCGGCTTTGTGCTGCCTGTTGAGATAAGCGCCGAGGGCACGGCCCGTGGCGTAGAGTGTGGCGTCGTCGAGTGGAGCTTTGCCGGGTTCGCCGCGCATCCCATCGGTACCGAAGAGCTGTTTAGGCATGAAGGAGGCGGCCTAGTTCAGGACTGACCGCGGGACAATCCTTTGTTGAAATGATCGCGGTCCTTTGACGGCCAGGACCTGACGCTGGGAGCTTGCGACGCAGAAAAGTTTAACACGCATGCTGCGCCGGATTTCTGCCGGCGTATCGCCCTGTGGCGTCATGCAAACGTGCGGTTCTGGGCACAGAAACGTTCGTAGGCAAGAGAAAGAAAACGTAGGAATAGTCCCACCGCTCGGTACCTGCCGGTAGGCCGCGGCACAGGCTCGTGATTTCCCGCGAGAAGGATCGCATTGCAAACCTTCAGGTGTGATCAGTGCTGCAGCGAGCGGAGCAATACCTGCCTCTGGCGAAACACCACTGCGGCGGACTTGGCATGAAGCTTGCTCGGGTGTGTTACCGTGTCTGTTACGGAGTATCTAGTGTCGGCGACCGAGACCACCCCGGCGATCATCCGAATCAGCGGGTCGAATTTCAGCATGCGTGTGCTCGCTGCGGCGATCATTCTGCTTTTCTGCTACTACGCCCAAGGCGTGGTGATCACCCTGTTGTTGTCAATCCTGCTCGCCTATTTTCTCGATCCTGCCGTGGAAATGCTGGAGCGCGCGGGCGTGCCGCGGACCGTCGGAGCCATGGCCATGGTGCTGCTCCTGATTCTGGTCCTCGTCGCGGTCGGCTATGGCCTGGGAACGCGCATTGCCAACTTTTCTGACAATTGGCCGAAATATGGCAGCGTACTGCGCAGCGCGGCCGATGCCGTCGAAGGCAAAATCAATGGAATTGAAGGTCGTGTAGCACCCGTGGGTGGCTCCGCCGGCGCACCGGGCGGAGTTCCCGGGAGTTCCGGCCTGCTGCACAACCTGGTGCTGCGCGGCATGGGCTCTCTGTACGCACTGTTCCTGGAAATCACCTTCATGCCATTTCTGGTCTTTTTCATGCTCGCCGGGAAACGTGAGGTGTGGCATGGCACCTTGCAACTGTTTCCGGTGGCTAGACGCACCCAGGTAAAAGAAACATTGGAAGACCTGCGTGAAGTTCTGCGCGATTATCTCGCGGGCATGACCGTGGTCACCCTGATGGTAATGGCCGCCAGCAGTGTGTTTTTTTGGATCATCGACTTGGACTATCCCATTTTGACCGGCATGGCTTCCGGAATCTTGAACATGGTTCCATATATCGGCGCGGTGCTGGCCTGGGTGCCCGCGTTCATCATTGCCCTGGCAAAGTTCAAGACCCTGAGCGGCTTCCTGCTAATCGCTGGCGTGTTGACCGGCATTCACGTTCTGGCCCTCAACTTTATTGCGCCACAATTAGTCGGCCGGCGCGTGCGGCTGAATGCTGTGGCCATCACCGTGGCGCTGCTGTTCTGGGGCTGGGTGTGGGGTGGCATGGGATTGGTGCTGGCCATTCCGATCACCGCGGCCCTCCGGGTGATTTGCGATCACACAGATTCCTGGCGGCCCATCGGGCGCTGGCTGAGCGCCTGACACCTGCAAGCAAGCGGTCATTTCCCCGAAATAGAAAATTCACTGAATCATTCTATGATATTCTAGTTATCGCTGTACATCGGGCCCGCTTGCATGCGCGCAGGCGGCTGCTAAGCTGGTTCTCAGGTGCGAGGCTGCTCGCACACTTGGGCTGACCTACCCGGCTTCCATCTCTTTCCGGCGGAAAACAATTAGCTTCATCATCTCGAAGGCCTTCCCTGTTCTGAAAGTCACTGGTTTCGATGCAAAAGAAAGCACGGCCCGAGCGATTACTCGCGGCCATTCTCTCGTTTTCGGACGAGGCGCTGTTGACCTTTGCTCTGGACGGGACCGTTCAGACCTGCAGTCGAGGCGCGGAAAAACTGTACGGTTACGCGGCGCGGAAAGGCGATTGCTCCGTTCGCTGCGGCGTACTTCGCATCGGCGTCAGCGTTTACCCAGACAATGGACGCACCGCCGAGGACCTTCTGGAGGCCGCCGACCGCGAGCTTTATCAGCACAAACGCAACTCGCGAGCTCGCGGTGCCTCGGTTACTTGAATTTATCCCTCTCGATCGCCGCTCGCGCATTGACTTCTTCCTGGCAGCGGCGACATTCTTCCTGCGTTGTTCACTTCTCGCGATATCTGGGAGCAGCTTCACATGGAACTTGCCTCGTTCATTCTCACCCTGATCGACCAGGCGTACGAAAAGCCTACCTGGCATGGCCCGAATCTCAAGCAGTCCATTCGCGGCGTCGCTGCAAAGCAGGCCGCGTGGCGACCCGGACCCGGACGTCACAATATCTGGGAGGAAACGTTGCACGCGGCGTATTGGAAATACGTGGTGCGGCGAAAGCTGGAAGGCGGGAAGCGCGGTTCCTTCGCGTTAAAAGGCAGTAATTTCTTCCCGAGGCCCCAAGAAGGCAAGCTCACCGAAGCCGCTTGGCGAGCGGACAAGGATTTGCTCGATCGCGAGCACCGCGCCCTGCGTGACGTGATTGCAAAAAGCCTTGGCACGAATCCGCCGCCCAAAGTGTTCAGGTTGGTCTACGGCATTTCGTTTCACGACATCTACCATGCCGGGCAAATTCGACTGCTTCGGAGATTGAACGGCGCCTGAGTGGTGCGCGGCGCCAACCGTTATTTTGCGAGCCTCCTTAACGCCTGGATCGTTGCAGCCGGATCGGCCGCGTCCTGGAACATCCGGATGGCGGCGATGCCGGCCGCGCCTGCGTGGAGGCATTCGATGAAATTCGCCTCGGTGATCCCGCCGATGGCCAGCACAGGAATGGAAACGGCTCGGCAGACCTCGGCGAGGCGTGCCAGGCCCTGAGGCGGACCGAAGGCAGCCTTGGACGGAGTGGCGAAAACCGGACCGAAGAAGATATAGTCGGCGCCTTCGCGTTCTGCGGCTACCGCGAATTCCAGGGTGTGACAGGATTTTCCGACGAACAGGCCACGGCGGACCTGATAGGCTTCCAACCTCTCCAGGGCATCGGTCAGAGAGGCTTTTTCGCTGAGTTGGACGCCGAAAGGCCTTGTTGCCAGGACGGTGTCAAGGCTGTCGTCGTTCACGAAGATACCGGTGAACTGCCGACCTTTCCTATAAAAAGCGCCCGCCGAAACAAGAGCACTGCGCGTTAGAGCAGCAAGCTGGTTCGGTGGGAGATCTTTTTCGCGAATTTGAATCCAGTCAATTCCGGTAGCGGCGAGGGCACTAACCATTCGCGCGAGCCCAGCGACGGCATGTGCATTATGTATGGGCTCCGCGGTCTGCGACTCCGGCAAGCTCCGGCGGTCAGTGACATAGCAGAGGATCGGGCGCGAAAATATTTGGCGGAGCGAAATTCTAGAGCGAGGATCGGGGGATTTATTGTGGGCGGACACGAGAGATTGCCGCGGGACCCGGATCCGGCCCGATCATGCGTATCGCCAGAAAAATATCCAGAATTCCCAGGCCGCTGACAGCGCCACGAAATGCCGGGTGCAGCAGGATGCGCATCAGCGACGGAAAATGACTCAGAAAATAATTCTGTTCCCAGATCCCGGTCCACGGAAGATAGAACAAGATCGCGCCCATGATGCAGCAAATGACCACCAGAAAAGCGCTTAAGAGACGATTCATGCGCGAGAGACCGCTCCAGGGCTCAGTAGGGTTGGAACATCAGCGAGCCGGCTTCTGAAGGGAGGCAATGCGTTCGCCCACGTCGCGATAGTCGATGTTGTTGGCGTACACCTTGGTAAAACTCTTCAGCGCCGCTTCCACTTCACCCGCTGTTTCTTGAGCCACGCCCAGATCATACCGTAAGGCGAGTTCACTTTCCGGTTCGATGCCCGGAAGATTCAGCGCTCGTTCGTACCACAGCGCCGCGATGGAAGGCTGTCCCTTGTCCATGAATGCCAGACCCAATAGCGTGTAGCACTGCATCGAGTAGCGGAACGGGCGACCGCGCTCACTGGCTTTCGCTACCTTCTGGAATTCGCTGATGGCCTCCTCGACCAGCCCCATTTCGCGGAAAGCGATGCCCAGGTTATAGTGCGTCTCCAGATCCTCGTCTTCCGCGCCCATTTCGCCGAGTTCCGCACGGAATTCATCGAACACTTCTTTCAGCGGACCCGCTTCTACCTGAGCAGCGGGCTTTTCTTCGGCCTTGGCGGCGTTCTTCGCCGTCGCGTCGTGCCCAGCCGGCTCGGAATACGCGGGCGAGAGCCCTCCGATTCCCAGTGAATCGATTTCATTGGCAAGATCCGCCAAAAATTGATCCGAAGCGAGGCCATTGCCCGGCAAACTTGGCGCGGCGTTGTGGGCCACCGCTTCGGGCTCGGGCGCCTTCGGCGCGACGGGAGCCTCCGGCGGCCGCTGGTCGTACGCTGGGACGATCGGCTCCGGATCGAGGACAAGCTCGTAGTCTTGCTCAAGTTCAAACTCCGGCTCGGGCGTTTTCGCCGGCGGGGCAGGTGGCTTGGCTGCCGCCTTGGGCGCTTCGACCGGCAACTCCAACGCCGGCAATTCGTAAGCGGCTTCTTGACTCTCCGCGGACGGTGCGCTCGGTGGCTCGCTTTCCGCGGAAATCTCGAACACCGGAGTGTCGTCAGGAGCCGGCGATTCAGCCGAAATCTCGGACTCCGCCGCCGCGGGAATTTCGCTGCGCGGCACGGTCTCGGATTCTGGGGAGATCACAAACTCGTGAGGCTGTTCTGTGGCCGGTTCTTTGAGCCCCGCAGCAGGCTCGTGCTTGGCCGCCTCGACGGGCTTGGTTTCCTCCAGCATGGAGGCCCATTCATCCGACAAATCCACTTCGTGAACCGCTTCGGGTGGCGGGGCCGCGGGCGGCGCGTCACCGGCTTGGGGCTCCTCGGCGTGCGCTTCCGCAACCGTAAATTCGCGGATGTCCGCTTCCGCAGAAATCTCAGGCAGCGCCTCTTCCTCCGCGGTCTCTGCTGGAGTTCTCATTGCTTGCGCGGCTTTTCCTGGTCCCGCCAATTCCTCATCTGTTAGTCCGGCCGCGCGTTGGAAGCGCCGCCGCAACTCGCCGAAGCGTTCTGCGCCGCGGGCCTCACCGCGTTCGCTGTGAATCTGCTCCAACTGCGACGCCAGTTCCGCGGTGCGGCGGTCGTCTCCCGCACCCAGGACAAAGTCCAGCAGCTTCTCCAGCGTCGGCGTGTGCCGTGGCGCGCGCCGCAAAATCGCTTCCAGCAGCCCGATGGCTTTCTGCGTCAGGCCGTAGCTGGCAAACAGATCGACGTCGGTCAACGATTGCGCGATGAATTTCTGCGTTTCGTCGTCTAGCGGCGCCTCCACGATTGCAGGCGCAACCGGCGGTGGCGCTGTTGCCAAAGGCTGCGCCGCGGGCTTGGCAGAAACTTCCGGCGGTGGCGCGGTATCCAGGCCTGGACGAACTTTGGGAGCCGGTGGTCTGACCAGTTCCACCGGCGCTTGATCTTCAATCACCGGGATGGGCTCTTCCGGTACCGTTCCTCCCATCCGGCGCACCACGTCGTTCAGCTTGCGCTTGGCGGGTTCACTCTCCGGCTCGCGATCAACCAATTGCTCGAAAATTTGCTTGGCTCGCTCCAGCTTGTTGGCAGCCACCAAAGCGTCGCCCAGGTGTGCCAGCGCGTCAGGCAAGCGGAATGAATCGCTGGTCCGGCCGTACGTTTCCACCAGCCATTCCAACGGCTCAAGGCGCCCGGGCATTCTCTCGGCCAATTCATTGAGCAGCTTGCCGATCACTTCGTGCTCGCCGGCATCGATCATGGCAATCCGTGTTTTGTCCAGCACCGCCATCGCACGGTCGCCCTGCCCGGCTTCCAGCAGCGACTCCACAATTTTCTGCGTGGGGCCAAAGTTCTTGGGATCCGCATCGAAGACGCGCATGGCCAGTTCCCCGGCTTCCTCCCATTTCGCGCTCTTCACATACAGATCCAGCAGCAGCTCGGTCTGCTCGCCGCCTCTTTCCAGATCCGGAACTTGCTCCAGCAACTCCGCCGCCTGCGCAAGATTGCCCTGCGTGGAGTGCACTCGCGCCTTGACGATCGACGCCGCAAGGTTACGCGGATCCAGTTTGATGGCCTTGTCCGCCAGCTTCTCGCACTCGGCTTGATCGCCGCGCGCCAGCGCGCGTTGTGCCGCGGAGACGTAGGCATCCACAGCCTCTCTCGATTGCCCCATCGCCTGATACAAGTCGGCCAGGCGAATCTGGATGCGCAGATTGTCCGGCTCTGCCATCAGCAGCTTTTTCAGCAGCGCGACGGCTTCCGGCTGGCGATTGCTTTTCAGGTGGATTTCGGCCAACTGCAGGAACAGAGGACGCGCCTCGCTCATCACTCCTTGCTGCACGTACAGGTCGGCAAGTTTTTCGAGCGGTCGGATCTCTTCAGGCGCGAGTTTCGCGATGCGCTTGTAAACCGCGATCGCTTTGGTCAGAAAGCCGTCGCCAACAAACAACTGCGCCAGCCGCTCAAAATAATCAATTGCCTGGAATGTCTCGCCCTGGCGGATATACAGCTCGCCGATGGTCATCAGGGTGACCTGATCGCGCGGCTCGTGCTTCAAAATCTGCTGGTATTCGGCGATGGCCTGGGCAACCTTGCCCTGGTTCAACAGCTTCTGCGCCGCTTCAACGTACTTGCTTTTGTTATAGGCCATTCGGGCACTCAGACAATACCGCGCCGTTGCCCGCGGCTGAACGCAATTCCCGCGTCCGCGCCGCAAAGGCCGGCAAAAGTAGTGCTGAACTACGCTAGCAGGCGGGTAAAAGCCAAGTCAACGAACCCTGCACCCGGTGTGAGCAGCCAGTCACCCCGTTCGAATCACGAAACAACCTTCACTGCCTCCGAAATGCCTGTAGCTCACCCTTCAGGGGTGAGGCCTTTCTGAAGCGCCATCGAACATATACCCGCCAGGCACCGCTGTTTCCGCCCGCCAATGTGGTCTTCCGCCGGCCCCCAGTCCGATCGCCTTAAGGCAAAATCGGATCCGGCAACAACTCAATCTGTATCGCCCCGGTCGACCAGCACCCCGCCTCCCGCACCGGCGCAAACGAGTGCCGGTGCAACGGCGTCGGCCCATGCTGCCGCAAAGCCTCCAGGTGATCGGCCGTCGCATAGCCCTTGTGCCGCGCCAGCCCATATTGCGGATAAACCGCGTCCCACTCTTCCATCCGCGCGTCGCGATACGTCTTCGCCACAATCGATGCCGCCGCAATCGACACGCTTTTGGCGTCTCCCTTGATCAGCGACTTCTGCTCGATCATCACATCCAGTTCCATCGCATCGATCAGCAAATAGTCCGGCGTCATGCTCAACTGCTGCAACGCCGCGGTCATCGCTTGCCGGCTGGCCTGATAAATATTCCACGCGTCGATCCGCGAAGCATCCACTTCCGCGACCGCCCACGCCAAGGCGTGCTCGCGAATGCGCTCCGCAAGCACTCCGCGGCGTTCTGGCAAGAGGGCCTTCGAATCATCCAGCCCTACAATACGTCGTTTTGGATTGAGAATGACGGCAGCAGCCACAACCGGACCGAACAATGCCCCGCGCCCGACTTCATCAATACCCGCGATGCGCGTCCACCCAAGCTTCCGCGCCGCGCGCTCAAATCGCGAAGAGCAAACTCGTGCCATTTTTGCCGTGGGTCAGCGAAAACCGTCGCCGACGCCGCGAGTTTACCACGCCCCCAGAACGCCAATCGCCGAATTGGCGCCGCAGTGCACCTAAGGCAATGCCACCAGCCCTTATTCGTATCTCAGTGCCACCATCGGATCGACACGCATCGCCCGCCGCGCCGGGAACCATGCGGCAAGAAACGCCGCTGCCAGCAGCACCACAAGCGCCAGTCCTAGAAGCAGCGGATCGTGAACCTGCACTTCAAAAAGCAGCGACTCCACCGCCCTTGCGCAAAACCACGCGCCAGACAGTCCCAGCAAAGCGCCCGCCAACGTCCATCGCGCCACGTTCGCAAACACCAGTTTCATGACCGCTGCCGGCGTTGCCCCCAGCGCCAGCCGCACTCCAATTTCCTGTGTGCGCTGTAACACGAAAAAACTCACCACACCGTAAATCCCCAGCGCTGCAAGCAGCACTGCGATGCCCGCGAACAGCGACACCAGCACCGCGTCAAACCGCTGGCGCTGTGTCAGCTTGCTGACCCGCTCGTTCATCGTGGAAAACTCCACAGGCACCGTTGCATCCAGCGCAGTAATCTCCCCGCGCACCCACGGAACGAGTGTTGCCGTGCTCACCGGCGTCCGAAAAATCACATAACTGCGCCGTACCCATGTTTGCGGGTCGTTCTTCCATGGAACATAAAATTCGGGTCCCGGTGACGCGAGCAACCCGTCATTTTTCACGTCGCCCGCAATTCCCACGATCGTCCTTGGAGGCCCTTGCCTGTCGAAGGCGCTGAAGCGCATGGTCTTGCCCAGCGGGTCTTCGCCAGGGAAAAGTTTTCGCGCCAGCGTCGCGCTTACAATCACCGGATTTTCCGCCGGTGCCCGGTCCTCCTCGGTAAACCCGCGGCCTCGCTCAATGGGAATCCCCAGAACCTTGAAATAGTTCGGCGTCACCATCCGCCAATCGACCATTCCCCCGGTCCCCTGCGCTGCACGCGCATGGCCTGGTACTTCAATCGAGGCAAAGAAGGTCGCTTGCGTTCCTCCCGAAGGCGGGAGCGTGTCGCTGAACGCCAGGCTGGCGATACCCGGAATCCGGCTCAATCGATTCTCGAGCTCCCCTAAGAACTGCAACTGCCGCGCGACGTCCGGGTACCGATGCTCCGCCAGCGAAATATGTCCCACGACTACTTGCTGTGTTTCGAGGCCCAATGGAATCGTCTGGATCTTCCACAACGTTCGCAGCAGCAAGCCCGCCCCCGCCAGCAACATGATCGAACCCGCGATTTGCGCCGCCACTAGTGCCTGGCGAAAGATTCCCCGGCTCACACTCTGCGTATTTCTTCCGGTGAGAGATTCCGGTGAAGGTTGCCCCATCGCGGGAGCCAAGCCAAACAAGATTCCGGACAGCAGCGCGGTCACCGCCGTAAACCCCAGCACCCGGAGATCCAGGGATGCTTGCTGCAGCCGCGCGATCCCTCCCGGTGCGATGGCCACAAACATGCGCAGGAAAAAGTAGGCGACGCCCACCCCTGCGACGCCTCCCAATCCGCCGAGCAAGGTGCTCTCGGTCAACATCTGTCGGGCCAATCGCATCCTGCTGGCGCCTAACGCTGCGCGCACGGCAAATTCCCGTCGGCGTCCCGCCACTCGCGCAAGCAACAGATTCGCCACATTCGTACAGGCCAGCAGCAGCACCGCTATCACGGCCCCTAGCAGCAGCCAGGCACCCACGCGGGCATCTTCAATCTGCCGGTCGCGCAACGAGCGCACCCGCAGCGACACCTCCGCTCGAAACTGCGGCGGCACGAATCGCAACGAGTCCTGAAACCACGGCTGCAGGGCCGCTGTCGCTTGCGCAATCTCGGTATCGGGTTTGAGCCGCGCAAAAGCCCGCAGCAGAACCCGCGGATTGTTGCGGTCCAGCGCCGCTTCATCCAGCGCTTGCGGCAAAAGAATGTCAGTAGCGGCCAGGTTGGGCATCTCAAAAGCCGCCGGAAGAACTCCGATGACGACAGTTGGTTTGCCGTCCAGCGAAATGGTCCGACCAGCGACCCGAGGATCGCCGCCAAATCGCGCTTGCCACAGTCCATAGGACAACAGCGCCACTCGAGGCGCCTTCGGCCGGTCGTCGTCGCCCGTGAAATCGCGTCCCAGCACCGGCGCGACCCCCAATGTCGACAAAAAAGTCGACTCCACCAGCGCGCACGTCATGCGTGCCGGATTTTGTTCGGTGATGTCACAGTCGGCGCCGCCTGGCGTCAGCGACGTCATGGATTCGAACGGTCCAGGTTGCGTCCGCAGAACCGCATACTCCGGCGCCAGCATGAACTCGATGCCCTCGAACGGCGCCTTCACGCCAAACGAAACCAGTCGCTCGTCATGTGGATAAGGAAGACTGCGAAACAGGACGCGGTCCACCGCGCTGAAAACAGCGGTAGTCGCGCCGATCCCCAGCGCCAGGATCAATATCGCCACAACCGCGAATCCCCGCCGCTGCACCAGCCCGCGCACCGCAAACCGCAGATCCTGCCGCAGGGTGTCAAGTAGCGGAAGTCCGCGCAAGTCGCGATACGCCTCGCGTGCCTGCTCCACGCCGCCAAACTCCCGCCGCGCCGCTCGCCGCGCCTCCTCCAGCGTCATCCCGCGTCGAACGTTCTCGTCCACCAATTCGTCCAGGTGTGCGCGAAGTTCTTCGTCAAGCTCCGCGTCTCGCGCGCTCCTCGAAAATGAGCCCGCTAATCGCCTCGCGCCGACCCAAAGCCGATTCCACGCCCCCGGAGCCATTACTCGTACCTTAGCGCCACCAACGGATCCACGCGCACCGCCCGCCGCGCCGGCAAATAACACGCCAGCAACGCGACTCCGCCAAGAAACGCCCCGCTCCCAGCCAGCGTCACTGGATCGCTCGCCCGCACGCCAAACAACAGTCCGGCCATCAGCGGCGTCAGTACAAATGAAAGCGCCAGTCCCAGCGTAAGTCCCACCACCACCGGCAACATCCCCTCGCGCAACACCATTGCGAATATGTCCGACCGCTGCGCACCCAGCGCCATCCGCGTTCCCAATTCATTCGTCCGCCGCTGTACCGAATACGATGTCACTCCATAAATCCCCGTGCACGCCAGCAGCAGCGCGATCAACGCCAGCGCTCCCGACAACGCCGTCGTGAATCGCGTCTCTCGTCGCGCCTTCTCCACGTACGCGTTCATCGGCTGCACGTTGTAGATCGGCAAATCCTTATCCAGCTTCGCCACTTCTGCCTGCAGCAGCGGCACCAACGTCTCCGGCGGCGTGTTCGACCTCACCGTCAGCGACATGTGCGGCCGCACGGCCTGCGTATATGGCAAGTACACCTGACCCCGCACTCGATTGGTCAGTGAATGCGACTGCACATGCTTCACCACGCCGACCACTTCCACCCCGCCTCGGCCCGACTCGAACGTACTTATCTTATGCTCGATGTTCAGTTTCCTTCCGACCGCCACGCCATCCGGCCACGCTCTCTCCGCGACAACTTCATCCACGATCACCACCGCGCGTCCTTCTTTGATATCGAAGTCGTCAAAATCCCGCCCGGCCACGAAACTGGCGCCGATGCTCTTGAAATACCCCGGAAACACCGATCGATGATCGGCCATCACCGTGTTCTGCTCCTGCTTCGACGCTTCCTCCGCCCAGTAGTAGCTGTACCAGTTCGGCAAACTTTCATCGAACGGCAAGTGCGACACCACGCTCACCGAATCCACTCCTGGCACGCCCGCCACATTCTTCTGCAGCTTCCGGAAAAATTCCGTAGCCGCTTCCGGCGTCTCGTACTTCCCTGATGCCGCCGACACGTGAAATGTCAGCACCCCATCTGGCGCAAAACCCGGATTGACCCGCATCAATTCCGCGAACGTCTGCATCATCAGTCCCGCTCCGATCAGCAGCACAAATCCCAGTGCCACCTCGCAAACGATCAGCGCGCTCCGCGAGTCGTGTTTCGCTCCAGGAACGTTCCTCCCGCCCTCCTTCAGCGATTCCACAAGATTCACTCTCGTCGCTCGCAGCGCCGGCGCCACCCCGCACAAGATTCCCGCGATCACCGAAATCGCCAGCGTGAATCCAAACGCCGTCAAATCCAGGTCGATCGTCCCCAGCCTCTCCATTTCCTGCGGCCGCAACACCAGCAGCAACTTCAGCGCCCATGCTCCCACCAGCACCGCCGCCGCTCCGCCGATGCACGACAGCAGCACGCTCTCGGTCAGCAATTGCCGGATCACCCGCCCGCGCGTAGCACCCATCGCGATGCGTAGCGTCACCTCCCGCTGCCGCTGGCTGGCCCGCGACAACAGCAGATTCGCCACGTTCGCGCACGCGATCAGCAGCACAAAACCAACCCCCGAAAAAAGCGCCAGCAGCGCCGTCCGCAAATTTCGCACCACATCTCCGTGTAACGGCACCACCCGCAGCTTCAGCCCCTCCTCTGAAAACGCCGGAAACTGCGCCCGCAGTTGCGCCGCCATTTCATCTGCTTCGCTCTGCGCCTGTTCGAACGTTACCCCTTGTTTCAAGCGCCCGATCACGCGGATGTAGCCCTGATCTGCCGGCTGCTTCGCCAAATCCGAAGGAAACGGGATGTACACGTCCATCTCCGGCGGCACGCTGGATCCTTCCGGAAAAATAATCCGGAAATTCGCTGGCATCACCCCCACGATCGTGAACGAATTGCCGTTCATCCATACGGACTTGCCGATCGTCTGCGTATCACCGCCAAAGCGCCGCCGCCACAATCCGTCGCTCAAAATTATCGACCGCGCTGCGCCGAATCCCTGCTCCTCCGGCCGGAAAAATCTTCCTAGTTGCGGCTTCACGCTCAGCATCGACAGGAAATTCGAGGTCACCTGCCCGACCTTTACCTGTTCCGGCTCGCGTTCACCCGTCAGTGCTCCGCTCTGTGCCCACACGCCTCCGAATTCTTCGAACAACCGGCTCCTGTCCCGCAAATACACCAACTCCGGACCCGCCGCCGGCGCCCGCCCCTCCAGCCCGTACACCGACCACACAATCGCCAGCCGCTCCGGATTGGGGTAGGGAAACGGCGCTAGCAACACCGCGTGTACCACGCTGAAAATCGCCGTGTTCGCTCCAATTCCAATCGCCAGCGTCAAAATCGCCACCACCGTAAATCCCCGCGCCTTCCCCAGCATCCGCAGCCCATATCGCAGATCGTTCAGCAACGTCTCGGCGAACGGCAACCCGCGCTGCTCGCGATAATTCTCCTTGGTCTGCTCCACGCCCCCAAACTCCCGCCACGCCGCCCGCCGCGCCTCTTCCGGTGACATCCCGCCTCGCACCTTGTCCTCGGCCGCCAACGCCAGATGCGCGCGCAACTCCGCCTCGAGATTCTCCTCCAGCGATCGCCGCCGCCCGAAAAACCCAGCAATCCGTGCTAAAGTTTCCCGCAACACGCTCACCTCAAGTCCCTTCCGCCCCCGCGATCAATCTTCCAATCACCGAAGCCATGCGCTCCCAGCTCTCCGTCTCCGTCACCAGCTGCTTCCGCCCCGATTTCGTCAGCGTGTAATACTTGGCCTTGCGATTGTTGTCCGACACGCCCCACTTCGAATTGATCCACCCGCGCTGCTCCAACCGCAGCAGCGCCGGATACAGCGTTCCCTGATTCAACTTCACCAAATCCTCCGACACCTGCTGAATCCGCATCGCAATCCCATAGCCATGCAAAGGCCCCATCGCATCCAGCGTCTTCAAAACAATCAGATCCAAAGTCCCCTGCAAAACCTCTCCCCGCGGCGGCGTCATCGAGCGCTCCTCGTCCAACTCCTGTAGATAACCAACAAGAGCCTACTCGCCGACCTGTTGATTGTCAACAGGAACTCCGATAGATGGCACCGGGGGCGGGCCTTCAGCCTATCCTGAGCTTCGAAGGGTCCCGACACACCAACCGTAAGGCAACAGGCTTAGCCTGAAGAGACATCTTGGCCTTTCGACACCAAAAAACTGCATCGCCTGGCGCCCGCATTCTCACCGCATCGGTTGACGCGCGTTCCACCAACATGGCAGCATACGCGCACCCTAAAGCGTGATTTTCCCGCTCGTCAAAGCCGTCTCAAAGGAGACTGCAACTCTATGCCGTCAAAGCTCGTCCCCATCGCCATTCTGCTGATCGCCGCGCTATTCCCCGTCTCCACTTCCGCCCAGACGCGTACTCTCCAGCTCGACGACTTCACCAAAATCACCACCGTCTCTGACCCGCAGATCTCCCCTGACGGCAAATCCATCGCCTGCGTCGTCTCCCGCATCAATCTCGACCAGGATCGCTCTGATCGCGACCTCGTCCTCATCGACATCGCCACCGGTGCTCCTCACGCGCTCACCCACGATCGCAAAGGCGTCGGCTTCCCGCGCTGGTCCCCCGAGGGCGATCGCCTCGCTTTCGAAGCCGTAGACACTTCCGCCAAAGATCCCAAGCTCCAGCTTTTTGTCCTGCCCATGTCCGGTGGTGAAGCGAAAAAGATTACCGACGCTCCCAACGGCGTCGAGCAATTCGCCTGGCGCCCCAATGGCCAGGAAATCGCCTACGTCACCTCCGACGAGCCCGAAAATAAAAAGGAAATCGAGAAACACAACGACGCCTTCGAGGTAGGCGACAACGATTTCCTGGCCACCGGCCCGGAAATGCCTTCGCATCTCTGGCTCATCGCTGCAGAAGGCGGCAAACCTAAGCGCCTCACTTCCGGCGCGTGGAGCCTTGCGAAATCCGCTCCACCCAGCTCTCCCGCATCACCGATCAATTGGTCCGCCGACGGGAAACTTCTGCTCTTCACCCGTCAGGAACGTCCCCATTTTGGGAACAACGATCTCAGCACCGTCCAGTTGTTGACCGTGGACACCGGCGAAATCCGCAAGCTCACCACTCACGAAAAACTCGAAGGCTTCGGCGTGTTTTCCCCCGACGGCTCGCACATCGCTTACTGGTATCCTCGCGAGGGTGATCCCAATCAGGAAAATGAAATCTTAGTCACCCAGACCGCCGGCGGCGACGGCGCCTCCGCCACTCACGCCATCGACCACAATCTCTTCCGCGCTATCTGGATGCCCGATAATAATTCGCTGCTTGTCGGCGGCCACGAGGGCACGCAAACATCGCTGTGGCTCCAGCCTCTCAACGGCGCGCCGAAAAAGCTCAATCTCGGCGACGTCAATCCCACCTGGATGTTCTGGATCGACGCGTTCGTGGGTCGCAAAGGCGAAATTGCGTTCACAGGCATCAGTTCCGCCCAACCGTCCGAGCTCTACTACATGGCCTCCGCCAACGACGCGCCCAAGCGCCTCACCAATTTCAATCGCGACATCGCTGCGCTGAATCTCGCCAAAGCCGAACGCTTCGAATGGCAGGGTCCCGACAATTTCAAGGAAGACGGTGTCGTCGTCTACCCGCCCGATTTTTCGAAAGAAAAGAAATATCCGCTGGTCCTCTACATCCACGGTGGACCCACCGCATCTGCGACGACACAGTTCACGTTTCTTCCACAACTTCTCGCGGCCAGCGGCTACGTCGTTTTCTCCCCCAACTATCGCGGCAGCGACAACATCAGCAACGCCTACCAGCGCGCCATCTGGAACGACGCCGGCGACGGCCCCGGCCGCGATGTCATCTCCGGCATCGATGCCCTCAAGCAAGGCGGCTTCATCGACGACACCAAAATCGGCGTCTCCGGCTGGTCTTACGGCGGGTACATGACTTCATGGCTTATCGGCCACTATCAGATTTGGAAGGTCGCTCTGGCCGGCGCCCCGGTAACCGACCTCTACGAGGAATACAACCTTGCCGACGGCAATGTCACTGGCCGATACAGTTTTAAAGGCTCTCCGTTCGTCGGCGACAACTTGAAGGACTATCGCGCGCAATCCCCCATCACCTACGCGCAACAAATCAAAACGCCGACGCTGATCCTTCACGATACCGGCGACGCCCGCGTCACCGTCGGCCAGTCTTATCAGCTCTATCATGCCCTCAAAGACAACAATGTCCCGGTAAAGTTCTTCGCCTATCCCGTAGCAGGCCACTTCCCAGGCGACCCCGTCCGCGCCATGGACGTCTATCGCCGCTGGGTCGCCTGGATGGACCAATACCTGAAGTAGTCGCCCGCCCGCATATCGGTTCCGTTTCTCGCCGCGTTCGCGTACCCAGGTAGCACAAGCGCTCTTGCCTGTGGCGCGGCGTCGTCCGCATCTCCACGTTCACGGCAAGCAGGTTCTGTCATCCCGACCGGAGCGACCCGGCTTTTCTCCTGCGCGCGCGTTGTGCGCGCCGGGTCGTGCAGTGGAGGGACCGTGGCTTGATTTCTGCATCGGCAAATTACGCTGGAATCGAAGGCTAGCGGCCCGGAAATGAAAAGGCCCCGCGACATTGCGAGGCCTCTGAACTCCGATCGAATTGTGACGCAGCTTACGCCTTGGTCTCCGCGCCAACCGTAGCTGCCACCGCGGTTTCTTCACGAGCGGCCCGCTTGATGCGCGCTGCTTTACCCTTCAAATCGCGCAGGTAATACAGCCGAGCGCGCCGCACTTTACCCTTGCCCACCACTTCGATCGAGCTGATCGACGGCGAATGCAGCGGAAAAATGCGCTCGATGCCCACGCCAAAGCTGACGCGCCGCACCGTGAAGGTCGCGCCCGACGCCCGGCCCTTCTTGGAGATCACCACGCCCTCAAAAGCCTGCAGGCGCTCTTTTTCCTTGTCGCCTTCGCCCTCTTTCAGGCGGACGTTCACGCGCACGGTGTCGCCGGGCCGGAACTCGGGCAGCCCCTTACGCAGCTGCGCTTCATGGATTTTCGCAATAACCGGATTCATCTCAGTATTCCCTGCAGACCCACTCAGGCGGGGCCAGCACATCAGGCACAAACGTCAATTATAGCCAATCCGGCACATTTCGCCTAGGATTTTTGAACTTGGCTCCGCCAATAGAGCTCCTGCGATCTGGTGGCCTACCCGCGAAATAGCGGGCGCCGCACCCATCGGGTTCAAGCGTGCAGGTTTAGATGCCACTTCAAGCACAGCCCTTCGCGAAACGCCCACATTCTCCGCGCCCTCCCCGCTCCGATCTCAGTGCCCTCGGCGTTAGGATTTTCTCTTCAAGCCTTGGCCTCGGCCCGCTTCCCCGAGCCCGCGATGACCGTGCGACCGAATCGTTCCATTTCTTCGAGTTGTGGGCTGAACTGCAATAACACTAGGTCAACGCCAGCGTCCTCAAATTGCGCCACGCGTTCCGCAACCTGTTCCGCAGTTCCCACCAGACCCGAACGCAAACCCCGGTTCGAGACCGAGTAATCTTCCAGCGACACTTGCTGCTCGAGCTGCGTGCCGGCTAGCCACTGCTGGTAATTCGCGTAGCCTGCTGCGGATTGCTTCACGTCCGTAATTCGGCGCACTTCATCTTGTGCTTCAGGCTCGGTCTCTCGAACGATCGCGTAACCAGCGACTCCGAATTTCATCGCCGGCAAATTTGGATGCTTCGCGCGGCGCGCGCGCAAGTCCGCAATCTTCTCGGCGACGCGCTCCGGCGAATCACCGTGCATCAGGTAGGCGTCGCACTTTTCCGCGATCAGATCTTTCGCCGCTGGTGATTCTCCACCAGCGTAAATGCATGGCCGCGGTTTCGCCACCGGCTTCGGTTCCAGCACGTTGTCTTCAACGCGATAGTATTTTCCGAAATACGAAAAATGATCGCGCGACCAAACTCCGTCCACTACATCCAGCCATTCGCTGGTGCGCGCGTAGCGATCGTCATGTTGCTCGAAGGAAACGCCATACTTCTTCGCTTCATCGGCCCACCACGACGACACCACATTCAGCGTCACGCGTCCACCGCTGATGTGATCGATGTTCGCCGCCTGCTTCGCCAGCAGTGCCGGCAAATGAAACGTCGGCCGCACCGCAACCATCAGCTCGATCCGTTCCGTCACCGCGGCCAGCGCCGCCGCCGTGGACCAGGCATCTAGCGAATTCGCTTCCACGCCCTTGATGTCGTTCAAGTTCAATTCGGCGATCAGCGTCACATCGAAACCAATCTGCTCGCTACGCTGCGCCAAACGCTTCACGTAAGGCCAACTGGCCTCCATGGTTTCGTCGGCCACATTGCGCAGCCAGCCGCCAAACACCGGCAACCAATATCCAAATCTCATCTCGGCGACCTCTGTGCTCCGATCTCCGAACTCTCTGCGTTAAAGCCTTTGCTTTTGCCTTGCTCTCCCTCTTCCTACGAATTCCAAGCCGTAATTTCAACCCGCTTGCCCGCGCCGGCAGCATTTCCCGCTTCGGCAATCAGAAAATCTGCGAGCCGCCCGTAAGGATTGAACCCGATCACGCGTTCCGGGTCGGACACGAAGTTCGACAGCGCGTTGATGTCGTAATACATCAGCTTGCCGCTGCGCTCGTCGATTACATACTCGATGCCGCCGATTTCGATTCCCGCTTCCGCCATGATGCGCTCGCAATTGTCGATCACTCGCGGCGGCGCTTCATACGCTTCCACGGTCATGCCGGTTTTCGGTGCATCAACTGGGCACGCGATGCGTGTCAACTCTTCGCCGCGCGTGCTCTTGCAGATATCCGCGGGGCACAGATCGAATGTCTCGCCGGTAATGTGAATCTGGATGGCATACAGATATTTTCCGCCGAGCACTTCCACGCGCGTGATTATTCCGTCCTTCGCGATAAAGCACTCCTGCACCAGTGCGACGTTATCGATCCCGAAGTACAGCTCGTTGGCGTCGATTGCGGCCTTTAATTCTGACGGCGTCGAAAATTTCTTGATGCCTGCTCCACTGCCGCCGATGTTCGGCTTCAGAATCAACGGATATCCAATTTCATCAGCCGCGCTCAGCGCTTGTGAAGGATGATTGATCACGCGCGCTTTGGGATACGGCAGACCCAACCGCTCCATCAAGGAAAGTTGCAGCGCCTTGGACGTTTCCGTGGTGAAGGCCTTATATCCGTTCACTACACGCACGCCTTTGCCTTCAAGGTGCTTCAGGTAATTCAGCGTGTAGAAAACGCCGTGACCCACGCCGCGCTGCCACGCCGAAGGGCTCATGCGATTGAACAGCAGCGAATATTCCTGCTCGGCAGACGCCGCATCATACTGGTGATAGCGCGCATCCAGCTTTACCCACGGCACGCCGCGCTTGTCCATTTCCTTGAACAGCGGCACGAACCAGTTGGGCTGCTCGTAATAAATTGCAATCGGTTTGGTCAGCTCGTTGTTTGGGTGCGTCATTCGTTGACCTTGGTTGCTTCACCTTTCCTGGGCGCTTCGCTTCGACGGCGATGGCCGGCGATCTCGCTGACACCGCCTGCGTTGGTGCCGTCGTTCATCTAAACCCTCAGGCCTGAAGGCCTGAGCTACAGCGCGCTTCGCGGCGCCATTAATTCAAACGCATGCGACTCATGGCGCTAGCAATTCGGGACGCATACGCCGCGTTTTCTCCAGCGCCGCGGCGCGCCGCCATTTTGCGACTTCCGCGTGGTTTCCGCCGATCAGCACTTCGGGGACGCTCCACCCGCGAAACTCAGACGGCCGCGTGTAGTGCGGATAGTCGAGCAATGCGTTTGCGTCGACGCTCACATTGGACGACGCCGGAGCGCGCCGCGCATCACCCTGGAGCAATCGCTCTGCATTATTTCTGTCATCAGCCACGCTCGCGACGCTGAATGATTCGTTCTGCGACGACGCTTCGTTGCCGAGCGCTCCCGGCAACAGCCGCGTGACCGCATCGACCATCAATGCAGCCGCTAGTTCGCCGCCGCTCAAAACGAAATCGCCTATGGAGACTTCTTCGGTCGCCAAATGCTGCGCCACGCGCTCGTCCACTCCTTCATACCGTCCACAGATAAAGATGATGCGATCGAGCGTGGCGTAACGCCGTGCGGTCGCCTGGGCGAACGGCTTTCCCGCCGCAGAAGTGAGAACGATAGCGATCTTCGGGTCCGGCGCGATGCTGGACGCTGCATCGCCGGCATTTCGGCCAAGCAGCGACTCGACAGCCTCAAACAGCGGCTCGGGTTTCAGGACCATGCCCTCGCCGCCACCGAACGGGCGGTCGTCCACGGTTCGGTGGCGGTCCTTGGTGAATTCGCGTAAATCCTGGACATGAAGCTGGATCAGGCCGGCTTCGCGGGCGCGGCGCACGATACCATGGTCGAGCGGGCCGGCGAAGAACTCCGGAAAGATGGTAATGAGGTCAAAACGCATCGCCGTCAGTGTATGCAAACCAGGGAATTCACGCCACGAGTTCAATGAAACATCCCAACGATTTGCGAGTCATTTCAAGGGCGGTGGTTGGGTTTGCCCTGGAATACGCCTCTTGTTTTTACGTAAGTGTTGATTCTAAGGGAGTTTAAGGTGTTTAGAATCTGCACTTACATAAGCGTTGAATCTAAAAGCGTTACGGGCGCGGGCTAAGTCTTGAGTGGCCTCGAACCCCGTGCGTGAGCGCCGTCAAATCCGGGATCTGCTTCTGGTCGTAATCAGATGGTTATAGTACCATCTATTATCAGCGCCTTCAGAGAATTCCGCCTGAAAGCGGCGAGCGAGATTGGCTATGGGCGTAGGTAAGATTGCAGGGCAAACCTAATAGCAACGGGGCGCTTGCTGTCTAGCCTTTGCAAAGCTGGGCCTGCGAGGGGGCGGGATCTTCGAGGCAGCGGGCGGCTCGAGATTCCGTTGCTGGGATTGGCTTGGACAAGCTACAATATGGGGTTGGAGGAACGTATTCTGTGTTGATGATTCGTCTATCCCGGATTGGCAAAAAGAAGAAGCCCTACTACCGCGTGGTGGTCATTGAAAAGTCCCGGCCACGGAACGGCCGCGTTGTGGAATCGGTGGGCACGTATGACCCGCTGAAGAAGCCGGCGGAGTTGAAGCTGGATGCCGAGCGCATCAAGCATTGGCTGGGGGTCGGAGCACAGCCGAGCGATACCGTGCGCAGCTTCATTAGCCGGCAGAAGATCGCGTAGTCGCATAGAGCGCAGTAGCTCGCCCGCCTATTGATCGCGGTCCTTCAGATGCCTGGGGGGCCGGGTCCCATGCGATATTTCCTGGATTTTGGTAGCCTTGCTGGGCTAGGCGTCTTTTTTCGCGCGCGCCGACTCCAACAGAAGGTATGCGCGTGGAAGCCGGCGTCGCAGAGGTGCCCTCAATGAAAGAGCTAGTGGAATCGATCGCCAGGGCCCTCGTGGATCATCCCGATGATGTGCAGGTGAGGTCTGTCGAGGGCTCGCAAGCTACGATACTGGAGTTGCGGGTGAATCCCGAGGACCTGGGAAAGGTGATCGGGCGGCAAGGCAGGACCGCAAAGGCGGTCCGAACACTGCTGGGAGCGGCGGGAATGAAGATACACAAGCGGTTCACGCTGGAGATTTTGGAAGACTAGTGGCCGATTGTGTGTGGCGGCCGCTCATGACCACTGATGCGTCTCACCATTGAACCCTGAACCTCAACGCTGGGTTGCCATCGCGCACATCCTGCGGGCGCGCGGAAACAAGGGCGAAGTTGCGGCGGAACTCCTCACTGATTTCCCCGAACGTCTGAAGAACCTGAGCGCAGTGTATCTGGGTGATGCCGCGATTTCGCGCGAGCCGCGCCGCATTGGACTGGCGTCGTTCTGGACGGATCGCAATCATCCCGGAGAGGGAATTTTTCGCTTCGAAGGATCCGCGTCCATTTCGGATGCCGAGAAATTTCGCGGCCAATATGTGTTCTTGCCGATCGAGCAGCGCGTGGCGCTGCCCGCGGGGCAGTATTTCGTGTCGGAGCTAATTGGGTGCTCGGTGTTTGAGAATTTTCCGGAGGATTCGAAGGCCCCGGCGTCTTCGCCGTGTTCGCTGGCGAGCGCGCCGGCGCTGCTCGGCACCGTCAGCAGCGTGCAGTTCACAGGCGAGGGTGTCTCCGGCACACCGCTATTGGCAGTCGACACTTCCCGAGGCGAACTGCTCGTTCCGCTGGCCGAAGATATATGCACGGGAATAAATGTAGCTGCCAGGCGTATCGATGTGAGCCTGCCCGAAGGTCTTCGGAATCTAGACGAAGAGTAAGGGGCCTCGGCGCCCTTTGTAATCGACACATGCTGAGTCGTTTATCACCTTACAGCGGTCTAGGGGAAAGCCTATGCTTTCCCTAGGAGTGCCGTATGGCCACGCTTTATGTCGAAAACGTGGTGGACGATTTGTACGAAGCCCTTCGTGGGCGCGCGAAAAGTCAGCATCGCTCCATCGCGGCGGAGGTGTCGTGGCTTCTCAAAATGCACATACCCACAGATAAGGAACTAAAGGCGGGATCGCCAACCGCAGATTGACACATGCCGACGCTTTACGTGGAGAACCTACCGAAGGATCTTTACCAGGCACTCCGCAAGCGCGCCGCGAACAACCATCGCTCGGTCGCCGCCGAGGTTCGGACCTTGTTGGAGCACCGTGTCGCCAGCGAGAAAGAGCTGAAGAAGAGGCGCGCATTCGTGTCCAAGTTGGACCGCCTGCGTGCCTCCGTCGTACCTGCAGAAGGCACTTTTCCCGCAGCGGAAGAGATGATTCGTGAGGATCGCGACAGGTGAAGCCCGTTGTTGTCGATGCCCGCGTTGCGGCCAAGTGGTTTCCGCCCCTGGATCGACAGCCTCTGTCCGGGCCGGAGCGTGTTCTCGTTGAACGCTGGCAGAGAGGTGAAATCAAACTGATGGCACCTGATTTCATCTGCGTGGAAATGGCCAACATTTCTTGGAAAGCCGTACCGCTGAATCGCTGCTCCAGGTGGCGGAATCAGCGCTCGCTCTTTTCGCAACCAGAATCTTTCACCATAGCAGCCCCGACGCTGATCGATAGCGCGTTTCACATCGCAATCGCTCATGGCAGCACGGCTTACGACAGCCTGTACGTCGCCTTGGCCGTCGCATCCAACGCAGAAATGGTGACGGCAGACGAGAAACTGGCTAATGCGTTATCCGCGCACCTTGCGGTCACGTGGCTTGGCGCGATGTAAGATCGCCGCTTGGCGATGCGCTGCTTGTACCCGCGCTGGTTGCGAATCCTTCTAACATTGCGTATGGTCACGGCCATGATTCGAATGAAAATTGCGCTCGTCAGCGCGCTCTTGCTTGTTCTTCCGATTTTTGCGCAGACTCCAGTTCCGCCGGCGGCGCGGCTGGCTCCTGGTTTCGACACGATTCGGGAAAATACACTGCGAGCGGATCTGACATTTCTGGCGTCGGGCGCGTTGCAGGGGCGTATGTCGCTACAGCCCGGCGACGACGTAGCGATCCAGTGGATTGCTTCGGAGTTTGCCAAAGCTGGACTGTCGCCTGGCGCGGAAGGCAGTTTTTTGCAGCCGGTGGATTTGATCGAGTATCGGGGGGACCGGGCGCAGAGCTTTGTTGGCCTGCGGCGATCGGGCAGCGAGAAGCAATGGAAGTATCCGGACATACTCGGAGCGTACCGCGCGGACGTGGATGTAAGCGCAGACGTAGTTTTTGCCGGATACGGCATCACCGCGCCGGAATTGAACTACGACGATTATCAGGGCATCGATGCGCACGGGAAGATCGTGCTGATTTTCGATCACGAGCCACAGGAGACCGATCCAAGATCGATCTTCAATGGGACGGGGAACACCCGGTATGCGACAACGCGGGTGAAAGTGTTGAACGCACAGGCGCATGGAGCGGTGGGCATGCTGATTGTTGCCGAGCCAAACCGGAAGCACCCTTCGAATCAGGAACGGATCGCGCGGATTGGGGGATCGGTAACGCGAGAGGTACCGCTGCCGTCACAGGCGCTGGCCAATGATGAACTCCACATTCCCGCGGCGGTGATTTCGGATGCGGCGGCCAAGGAGTTTCTGGCGAATGCGGCGGCTTCGGCAGCGGAACTACAATCGGCCATCGATCGGACTCTGAAGGCACAATCGCACGCACTGACGGATACGCAGGCGACGATTCACTATCACAACAGTTCGATCACGAACGGGAAGAGCTACAACGTCGTCGGTTTGCTGGAAGGCAACGATCCCAAGCTGAAGGCCGAGACGATTCTGATTTCCGCGCATCACGATCACGATGGCATGAGCGGCGCGGAAATCTGGCACGGAGCGGACGACAACGGATCCGGGTCGGTGGGCGTGGTGGCATTGGCTCACGCTTTCGCCGCGAACGCCAGGGCTAAAACGGGTGCGAAGCCGAAGCGATCGGTCTTGTTTGTCGTTTTCGCGGCAGAAGAGCGCGGACTGCTCGGAGCTTTTTATATGGCAGCGCATCCGCTGCGGCCGCTGGATACGACCAGGGCGATGATCAACTTCGACATGATCGGACGCAACGAGACCGAGAGCGAACAGACCAAGGGGCTGCTGGAAATTCCTGCGGATACTACGAATCGATTGAATCTGATCGGAGCGCTTTATAGTCCGGATTACAGCCGTACGGTGGCGGAAGAGAACAAGCACATTGGGCTGGTACTCGATGACCGCTTCGATCATGAAGCGGCGCTGAATGTTTTTTTCCGCAGCGACCAGTTTCCCTTTGTGCTGCACAATGTGCCGGCGTTCTGGTGGTTCACGGGATTTCATCCCGATTATCACCACACGACGGATACGGCGGAGAAGATCAATTACGTGAAGATGGGGAAGATTTTGCGATTGGCGTATTTGACGGGATTTCGCTTTGCGGATGAGGCGGTGCCGCCGAAGTTTGTGGCGAGCCCAGGGGCGGGGGAGAAGTAGTGGTCGATGGAGCCGGGCTTGGCGACGGGAATGTTGTGCGGGTGGCGCACAGACAGCAGTGCCTGTACTACTGGAGGCGGTTGAGGCCGTTGAAGGCGGCGGTTTTGTAGCACTCCGCCAGCGTAGGATAGTTGAAGACGGTGTTTTTGAAGTAGGTGACTTTGCCTTTCAGCAGCAAGACTGCCTGGCCGATGTGGAGAAGCTCGGCGGCGTTTTCACCAAAGATGTGCACACCCAACAGCTCCAGGGTTTCGCGATGGAAGAGCAGCTTGAGCCGGCCATCGGTCTGGCCCGTGATCTGGCCGCGCGCGATTTCGCGATAGTAGGCGACGCCGACTTCATAGGGCACGTCCTCATCGGTGAGCTGTTCTTCCGTTTTGCCGATGAAGGAAATTTGCGGAATGGTGTAGATGCCGTAGGGGTAGCCGGCCGGATCGGTGTGCACGTCGAGATTGAAGGCGCGTCCGGCGGCGATGCGGCCCTGCTCCATGGAAACCGATGCAAGACTGGGGAAGCCGATGACGTCGCCGACCGCGAAAATGTGCGGCTGTGAAGTGCGATAGTCGGCGTCCACCTTGATGCGGCCACGATCGTCGGCGGTGAGACCGGCGGCGGGAAGGTTCAGGGCATCGACATTGCCGCCGCGGCCAACGGCGTACAGCAGGGCGTCGGCGATGATGCGTTTTTTGCTGACCAGATTCGCGGCAACTTTGCCGTCGGGGAGTTCTTCGACGCTTTCCACTTCCTCGTTGAGCCGCATGGTGGCGCGACGATCGCGCATATGGTAGCTGAGGGCTTCCACCATTTCGGTGTCGGCGAATTCGAGCAGGCGCGGACGTTTTTCGACAATGATGACGCGTACGCCGAGGGTAGCGAACATACAGGCGTATTCGACGCCGATTACACCGCCGCCGACCACGATCAGCGTGCGCGGCAATATGGGCATAGACAGAATCTGATCGCTATTGATGATGTTGCGGCCGTTGATGGGAACTTTGGGGTTAACCGCGGGCTTGGTGCCGGTTGCCAGGACGATGTATTCGCCTTCCAACTCGCTGAAGCCGTTGCCGTTGGCGACGCGGACCTGATGAGGGCCGGTAAAGGTGCCGAGGCCATGAATTAGATCGACGCCGTTGCGCTTGAGCTGGTCCTGGATGACGGAGACTTCGCTTTCGATGACGCGCTGAACGCGAAAACTGAGATCCGCCATAGTCACTTGATCTTTGGCGTGGTAGTTCGCGCCGTAAAAACTCTGCTCGTAGAAGCCGGAGAGATGGAGCACGGCTTCACGCATCGTTTTGCTGGGAATGGTGCCGGTGTTGGTGCAGACGCCACCGACAGCAGCTTGCTTTTCGACGAGCGCGACACGCTTTCCGGCTTTTACAGCCTGAATGGCGGCGCGCTGCCCCCCGGGACCCGAACCAATCACAATGAGTTCATACGGCTGCATTCGTGGATTCCTGGGTAGCAGATTCGTCCGTGGGGTCAGGGGAGTCGGGCGGGACGTCGCTCACAGTATACGCGAGCAAAGGCGACGAAAGTGCCGGGACGCGCGGAGAGTCACCGTTGACGGCGGAGGCGACACGCATCAAGTGTTCCTGAACGGAAAAGCCACGGCCGTTGCGGACAGAGCGCGGGCGGGAATAGGTGCCGTCGGAAGAAAGAACACGCGCCTTCCGGGTGTCGGCCAGATAGGCCGATAGAATTTCGACGATGCCGTTGCAGAGATGGGGATCTTTCAAAGGGAACAAGACCTCGACGCGTTCGTAAAGATTGCGCGGCATCCAATCGGCGCTACCGAGGTAAATCTCGGGAGTACCGCCGTTTTCGAAATAGAAGATGCGGCTATGCTCGAGGAAGCGGCCGACGATGCTGCGCACCCGGATGCGGCTGCTGAGCCCGCGGACGCCGGGGACCAGGACACACTGGCCGCGCACGATGAGATCAATTTCCACGCCAGCTTGTGAGGCACGGTAAAGCGCCTGAATAATGGCGGGATCGACGACGGCGTTCATCTTCACGATCATGCGCGCGGGTTTGCCGCGCTTTGCATGGCGGGCTTCACGATCGATCAGCGCGATGCAACTTTTGGCGAGATCGCGCGGGGCGACCAGCAGCGGCTTGTAACTGGGCTGCTGGGCGTATGCGGTCAGGTAGTTGAAGACGTCGTGGGCGGCCGAAGTGATGTCCGGATCACTGGTGAGCAGGCTGAAGTCGCTGTAAAAGCGCGCGGTCGAGGGATTGTAGTTTCCAGTGCCGAGGTGCGCGTAGCGGCGGATTTTGCCGTCGGGATCGTTGCGGACGATTAAAGCGAGCTTTGCGTGAGTTTTCAGGCCTGCGACGCCGTGGAAGACCTGGACGCCGGCGTCTTCCAGGCTGCGCGCCCAGCGAATGTTGGAGGCTTCGTCGAAGCTGGCCTTCAACTCGACAACCACGGCTACTTCTTTTTTCCCCGCAGCTTCGAGCAGGGCGTGCGCCACAGGGGAATCCGTATTGGTGCGATAGAGCGTCTGCTTCATGGAAAGGACGCGCGGATCGTGGCTGGCGGTGCAAAGGAAATTGACGACCGCGTCGTAGGATTCGTAGGGGTGATGTAGCAGCACGTCATGGTGGCGCAGGGTGTCAAACATGGAGTCGGCATCGTGGCCAACGCGCACCTGGCGGGAGACGAACGGCGGATATTTCAGGTCCGGGCGCTTGGTTTCCTCGTAGATGTGGAAGAGACGCTGGAGATTCACCGGGCCGCGTACGCGGAAGATCAGCGATTCGTCCAACTCGAACGTGGTGATCAGGCGCTCGACGATTTCCTTGTGGGCGCCTTCTTCTATTTCCAGGCGTACGGCCTCGCCCTTGCGGCGGAGCGCGACCTGGGAGTTGATGGTTTCCAGCAGATTGCGCGTTTCTTCTTCTTCGAGATACAAGTTGCTGTTGCGGGTGATGCGAAACGGTGCGGAGGCGAGAATTTCGTAACCGCGGTAGAGCTTCGAAGCGTAGGTGGAGACGACGTCTTGCAAGAAGACGTAGTGGATGTGGCCAGGTGTCTGGGAAGGAACGCGTAGCAGGCGCGGAAGGGCACGTGGAACGGTGACGACACCGAAATAGGGCTTGCCGTTGCCGCCCTTGCGGCGGTGCAGAAGCAAGGCAATGCACAGAGCCTTGTTGAGGACGTGCGGAAACGGATGGGTGGGATCCACGGTGACGGGCGTGAGCATCGGATAGATGCGGCGGTCATAGAAGGTCTTCATGGCCTTGGCGGCTTTGGCGTCGAGTTTGGCGCACGAAAGAACGCAGACGTTGTGTTTGCGAAGTGCGGGCAGCAACTCGGTGTTCCAGACCTTGTACTGGTCGTTGACCAGCGTATGCATAGCGGCGGAAATCGTCGCCAGCTCCTCTTCCGAGGTCAGGCCGTCGGAGCTGATATCGTGCGAACCATCCTCGATCTGCTGCAGAAAACTGGAAACGCGGACTTCCACGAATTCGTCGAGGTTGTTGGCGGTGATGGCCAGGAATTTGACGCGTTCGAGCAGCGGGTTGCCGATGTCGCGGGCTTCTTCGAGCACGCGGCGGTTAAACTCCAGCCACTGGACGTGGCGATTGAAGTAGTGGCGTGGGTCGTCGAGAGGTTGGCGTTTCACCATATGCGTTTTCTCGGGGAGGAAGAGAGATAGCTTACCTGTGTTACGGCAAGATGAATGCTGCGTGGGGAATGATATGCTGCCGCGCGGTGAATGTCTTGCTGCAACGCGCGTTTCCGGCAGCGGCGCTTGCGGTGCTGCTGGCCGCGGTCACGGGTATTTCCCTCGCTCCTGCTGCCGAGGATTCCATGGATCCTGCCGTCAGCGCCAAGATCGATGCGATTTTCTCTTCGGCAATTGAGCCGAATACGCCTGGCGCTGCGGTGCTGGTACGCCGCGGCGGCCGCGACGCGTTTGTCCGCGGGTATGGTGTGCGCGACTTGCAGTCGATGGCGAAAATCGATGCGCATACGAATTTCCGGCTGGCTTCCTGCACCAAACAATTCACGGCGATGGCCATCATGCTCCTGGCGCATGACGGGAAACTGCGCTACGACCAACCGCTGACCGACGTTTTCCCGGATTTTCCCGCCTACGGCAAGACAATCACAATTCGCAATCTGCTGAATCACATCTCCGGACTTGCCGACTACGAATCGCTGATGGAGCAGCAGGAACGCGCTGGCGGTGCCCGCTGGAGCGAGCGGAATCAGATTCAGGATGCCGAAGTTCTCGACCTGCTCAAGCACGAGAACCAAACACAGTTCGCGACGGGGACAAAATGGGCGTACAGCAATTCCGGCTATGTGCTGCTTGGTCTCGTAGTGGCTAAAATGTCGGGCCAGACTTTTAGTGATTTCCTGCACGAGAGAATCTTCGCGCCGCTAAGCATGAGCGGCACACTCGCGTTCAAAAAAAACAAGAACGCGATCGCGAATCGCGCCTATGGCCACTCACGCGAAGGCAATGAGTGGAAACAGACGGATCAAAGTTCGACTTCGGCGACGCTGGGCGACGGCGGCGTGTATTCGTCGCTAGCCGATCTCGCAAAGTGGGATGAAGCGCTCGTTCATCACACTTTGCTCAGCGAGAACGAAATGCGCGCTGCGTTCACGCCCGCCAAACTCGCTGGCGGGACAGAACCGAAATGGCCTCGCGACTCCGATCGTCCCGAAGGGGCGCCGGTAGCGTACGGTTTCGGGTGGTTCCTCGATCCCTACCAGGGGCACAAACGCATGTGGCACTACGGCGATACGCGGGGATTTCACACCTATATCGAGCGCTTCCTTGACGATCGCATAACCATCATCGTGCTGTGCAATCGCACCGATCTCAATCCCGAAACGCTGGCCTCAAACATTGCGGACCTTTACCTTCCAGTGTACTAACTCTAGTAGGAACCGTACTTTGGTTTAAGTATCGACCTGGTGACAGAGTCCGAAAGTAGCAGGATCGGCCCGCCTGCCTCCCACGCATAATCGGCTCATGAGCGTGAGTCACCCAGCTTTTCGCGCGGCGCACGGGCCGCTGTACGCTCATTTCGCCTTTTTCGCGATGGTTCGCTAGGGAGGCTGGCCATGAGCGAGACTTCGACCGCCGCAGGTACGTCCGTCCAGACCTCAGCGCAGGCGCTGGCTTGCGCACGGTGCGGTGCCCTGATTGCCGACGGTTATGTCCCGGTGGCGGGACGTGCTTCTTTTTGTTCTTCCTGCCGAACGCTCGTGGAAGCGTGGCCCTATCCGCAGTGGCTGAAACTCGGCCTCGTGGGGTTACTGGTGTTGCTGGGGGTTGCGCTTGTTCACGGCGAGAAATATTTTCGAGCGGGCCGTACGATGTACAAAGGCGAGCGGCTCGTCGAGGAAAAACGCTACGCCGAGGCATTGCCCTACCTGAAAGAGACCTTGAAGATCGCGCCGCGTTCGGACAAAGCGGTGTTGCTGACGGCGAAGGCGGCGCTCCTGACCGGTGACATGCAAACGGCCGGCGCGGCTTTTGATGGCCATGACAGCGGCAAATTCGAGAATGGGAAGGACGCGGAGTTTTTGGAAGTATCCGCAATCTGGAATCGTGCCGTCGACGCCATGAAAAAAGCACAGGCGGCCGGCAAGCTGGCTGTGCACGAAGCCGAAGCGGCCCGGATGATGCACGAAGCGGCCGCGCAGTATCCGGAGATGCCCAGCTTGCGGATCGCGGCGGATTCCTACGACGGCGGAGTAGCCTTCGAACAGAAGGACTACGACACGTTCCTGGCGATCTCCGAAAAAGCATGGAAGGAGCATGCGGATGCGAACTCGGCTTCGGGCATGGCGAGCGCGCTGGGATGCAAATATGCGGTCACGGGCGACGAGTCGTTCCGCCAACGGTCCGAGGAAATGTTGCAAAGGGCGTTCGAAATGGCAAAGGGCGATGCCGAAGAACTCAAGGTTCTCAATGAATTTGCCGAGCGCAACAAGTACCGCCTGGAGAGCCGGGTGATCCTGACCAAGGCCGAGTACGACAAGCGATTCCGCAGCGCGCAAGCCGCGAAGCAGTAAGAACGGAACGACGGAGGCTGTGAATGTTCTTCATACCAGGGCCGGTAATTGCCGCGCTGACGTTTCCCGGAGTGATCGTGCACGAAGCGGCGCACCTGTTTTTCTGCCGCTACTTCCAGCTAAAGATCTATAACGTGTGCTTTTTTCGCTTCGGGAATCCCTCGGGCTACGTGATCCACGAGCCGAGCGAAAATTTCACCGCGATGTTTTTCGTCAGCATGGGGCCGTTCTTTGTGAACACGCTACTCTGCGTGCTGTTTTGCACCGCGGCGTTTCTGCCGGTGTGGGAGCTCAAGGTATTCGATCCGCTGGCCTACTTCTTTTATTGGCTGGGGTTGTCGATCGGGATGCACTCGTTCCCGTCGACCCAAGACCTTTCGAATCTCTGGACGATGGCGCCGAAGCTGGCCAAACAAGGCAATGTTCTTGCGATGGTGTCTCTGCCGCTGGCGGGTCTGCTGGTTGTGCTCAACTATGCCCGCGTGATTTGGGCCGATCTTGGATATGGCATCGCCGTAGGAGTGCTGGGGCCGATCGCGATCTTCAAGGCGCTGGTGCGCTAGCGCGGCCGCGAAATTCTCAACTCAGCAAGCTGAATCTGAAGCTTAGCCCATGCCGGCGAGGCGGCCCAGGCCTTTCATTTTGCTGCGGGCGGCCATGGCGCCGTATTGCTTCATCATTTGGCGCATTTGCATGTATTGCTTCAAGACCTGGTTCACTTCCTGGACGCTGGTGCCGCTGCCCTTGGCGATGCGCTTGCGACGCTTGCCGTCGATCACGTTGTGATCGGTGCGTTCCTGATTGGTCATGGAGTTGATGATGGCTTCGACCTGTTTCAGTTGCTTGTCGTCAACTTTGGCATCTTTGGGAATGTTGGCTAGCGGGCCGACTTTGGGAAGCATGTCCACGAGCTGCTCGAGCGGTCCCATTTTGCGAATTTGTTTCAGTTGATCGCGAAAATCCTCCAGCGTGAATTCTTCTTTGCGGAGCTTGCGCTCCAGCTCCATGGCGGCTTTTCTGTCGACGGTCTGCTCGGCGCGCTCGATGAGTGACATGATGTCGCCCATGCCGAGAACGCGGGAGACGATGCGCTCAGGGTAGAAGCCTTCAAGGGCGTCGTATTTTTCGCCCAGGCCAACAAATTTTACCGGTGCGCCGCTCACTTTCGCGATGCTGAGCGCTGCGCCGCCGCGGGCGTCACCGTCGAGCTTGGTGAGGATGACGCCGGTGAGGCCGAGCCGCTTGTGGAATTCGCCGGCGGAGCGAACCGCGTCCTGGCCGATCATGGCGTCAGCGATGAACAGGATTTCGCTGGGCTGCAATTCTTTCTTCAAAGTGGTGAGCTCGTTCATGAGCTCGTCGTCGATGTGCAGGCGACCGGCAGTGTCCACGAGGATGACGTCGCTGGCGGAGAGCTTGGCTTCCTTGATGGCGCCGCGAACGATTTCGAGCGGCTTGTCGGTGCCCTTGCCCGGCCAGAGTTGCGTGCCAACGGCTTTCGCGACCTGGGCAAGCTGTTCGCGCGCTGCAGGACGATAGACGTCGGTGGAGACGACGATCGGGCGATGGCCGTGTTCAGTAAGCCATTTCGAGAGTTTGCCGGTGGTGGTGGTCTTGCCGGAGCCTTGCAGGCCGACGATCATCCAGACCGATGGCGGCTTGGAAGCGAAGAGCGGCTTAGCGTGTTTGCCAAGTATGGCGGTGAGCTCGTCGCGGACAGTCTTGACGACTTGCTGATCGGGCGCGAGTTGCAGCATGACTTCGGTGCCGATTGCTTTCTGCTTGATGTTGGCGAGGAGTTCGTCGGCAACGCCGACGTTGACGTCGCCTTCGAGCAGGGCTTCGCGGATTTCGGCGAGCGCGGCGTCGAGATGCTCTTCGGTGAGTTTTCCTTGCCCACGAAGGTTTTTGAAGGTGCGCTGCAGCTTTTCTGTCAGGTTCTCAAACATGTCTATGGCTCGTGACCGGTGTCGGCGTCTAAGCGCTCCCAGAATAGCAGTTGCCGTGCTCGCGTGCATGACCCAAGCAGCCGGGAGTTTCGGAGACGGATCGAGGTGCCCACCCCACCCCCGGTGGCTTTGCGTATGTATGGCAGGCAAAGGAGTTAGCGGTGAAAAGAATGCAGGAGAGCGTGTGTGTACTGCGGAAATCGCGGGAAAGGACAGATTCTAAAGGTCCTACGACCGAAGCGCATGCGCGGGAAACCAGGTGCGTCGGGCGGTAGAGCGTGCGACGTAGTTGCCGGGGCTGAATTCTTACAGGCACGACGGATGATAGCAGATGGCTGACGTGGCGTCGAGGCAAAGCAGGGGAAGCGAGCAGTTGGAAGGGCGGCCGGCACGAAAAAGGGGTCGAACGGAGAAAGGAGATGTGCTAGGTTCGGCGCGGTCCTTGGATACTTTATCCAACCAAACCGACAGATTTCCCGTGGAGGGCAAATGAATCGGGATCGCAGGGACGTTTTAAAGAGCGGTGCGCTGGCGGTGTTAGGGGGCGGGATTTTTCGGCGGATGGACCGGATCGATGGGCTGCAGACGCCGCGTGGCGGGAACGGCGGGTCACTGGCGGACATCGTAAAGGCACGCGGAACGGGTGCGAGCGAGAGGATGCTGTTGGGACCGACGGCAGGGGAAGAGGGTCCGCCCGAGCCGGCCAAGTATGACCGGCTTTCTCTGGATTGGAACAAGCAAACGGTTGCGCGATTCAAGGCGGAGCTTGCGGAGAAGGATGTGCACGCGTTTTTGGTGCGCGATCCATTGAACATCATTTACTTGACGGGCTACTGGCACACGCGGACCGAGCGGCCGCAGATGGTGTTCATGAACCAGGACGATGCCGATCCCTGGTATCTGTATCCGGCGCTGGATCGCGATCTGGTGACGACGTGGTGGTTTGGCGGCGGGTGGATGTATTTCGATTACAAGCATGCGGAAGGCGCGTTTCCGCATCTGGGCAAGGTGGTGCAAGGAAAAACAGTCGATCCGTTTGACATCGCGCTCGAGGGAATCAAGAAGAAGGGCGTACAGGGGAAGAAGATCGGGATCGACGGCAAGCTATACGCGGACGAACTGGCGACGGTGAAGAAATGGCTGCCGGGGATTGAGTGGGTGGACGTCAGCGACGTGCTGTGGGACATGCGCGTGGTGAAGACGCCGGAGGAACTGGCGCTGACGCGGCGGGCGTATGTCTATTTCGACCGGGCGCACGCGTTTGCGCGAGATTACATTTTGACGTATGGAACCGATGTGACCGATTACGAAGTAGGAGTGGCCTCGACCTTCTGGATCATGAACCAGCTGTATGCGGATCTGGATCTGGCGAAGGGCGCGCCGCATCACGGAGTGGCTTCGGAAGTGAGTGTGTCGTGCCGCGTGGGCCCGCTGTGTGGGTATCCTCATCCGAATCAGCCTTTGTTCAACCGGATTCAACGAAACATGCCGCTGCAAGTGGAAGGCGCGGCGCATATTGGCGGGCACGGTGGAGAGAACTATCGGATGTTTATTTTGGCGGATGAGGCCGGGAAGTTCGATCCGCACATGCAGAAGCTTTGGGAAGTAAGCGAGCGGTGTTGCGATATGCAGGTGGAAATGCAGAAGGAAGGCGTAACCTGCTCGAGCATCGCGTTTGCAATTCACAAATATCAGGTGGCGCAGGGAGTACAGAACTACATTTATCACCGGCCGGCGCATGGGGAAGGGTCGGAGGGGCACCAGCGGCCGTATCTGGCGCTGGGGGACTACACGGTGTTGAAGCGCGGGATGACATTTTCGGAGGAGCCGGGATTGTTTGATCCGAAGACGGGAGTGGGGTTCAACTGGAGCGATTGCGTGGTGACCGGGGCGAAGGCAGGGTATCGGATGAGCCGGGTGCCGTACTCGAAGGAGTATCTGTGGTTGAAAATCTAGAATCGGTCCACAAAATAGTCAGTAATTTACGTATCACGAGAGGATGAAGCGAAAGGTAACTATCTCGATTGATGACGGCCTGGTTCAAGAAGTAAAGCGAATAGCCCGTGCCTGCCACACGACTCTAGCCGGCCTGATTAGGGGAGCATCTCGAAACACTTGCAGTCGAGAACGCCGCAAAGCGACAAGCACTGCAACGTTTAGAGTCCAGTTTCGAGCGCTTTCAGTTCCGAGTTGGAAAGCGAACTTGGACAAGGGCCGATGTTCATGAGAGGTCGTGACTTGCCTGCGGCGGGATTTCTTGTTGGGCGCGCTAAGCCGGTAGTGCTTGTCTGCGTGTGGGTCGCCCTTACTGGGGTAGTACTGACCGCGGGTTGCTCAAAGACGGCCACTCTTGGCCCGTACGACCTTTGGGGCAGATCGACCACAGCCGCGCCGACGCCTGAGTACTGTCCTGGTCGCGGCGATTCCGTGGATGATTTTTCTTATGCCAGCGGGTTGGTTTGTTGTGAAGGCGTGGCGAAAAGCACGTCGAAAACGGAGACTTGGGGCGGGCGAGCCGGGTCCGTGAGCGGGATTTTTCACGAAGGCACTAGGCAGTGGTGAGGGAGGATTTTAAGGCGCTCCAGAAAACGGTGACGGAAGTGGGGCGATCACTTTCCTGCGGCGCCAGGGCGTGGCGAAAAAAATCGTGCCAGCTTGGCGGGGCGTCGGGAAGGTACGAGGTCACCGGCGTGACGTCGGCGTCGAGGATGGCGCTGGGGAGCTTGGCGATCTCGGCGGTGGCGAAGGGGTGGATGCCGCAGAGAACTTCGTAGGCGATGACGCCGAGGGCCCAGAGATCCCAACCGCGGCTGAGGTTGCCGGCGCGCAATTGTTCAGGAGACATGTAGCGGAGAGTGCCCAGGGGAACGCCGGTGAAGGTGTCACTGGTCTCGTCGGCTACGCGGGGAAGAAACTTGGCGATACCGAAGTCGGTGATTTTGACGACTTCGGAAGCGCTGGCACGGACCAGAAAAATATTTTCGGGCTTGAGATCGCGGTGAACGAGGCCGCGATTGTGAGCGGCTTCGAGACCGGCGCACAGCGGTTCGAAGATTCGCAGGATCCGCTCGGGAGCGAGCCGGGCGTGCATTTGCAGCTCTTTGCGGAGGGTGATGCCTTCGAGGAGCTCCATAACGAGAAATGCGCGTTGGGCGGAATCGACGCCGAAATCGTGGACGGTAACGAGATTGGGATGGGAGAGGCTGCCGGCCACGCGGCATTCGCGGCTGAAGCGTTCGAGGGCGCTGGGCTCGGCCAGAAATTCTTCGCGAATCATTTTTACGGCGACACTACGATCCAAGGAAATGTCGGTGGCGCGATAGACCTTGCCCATGCCGCCTTGGCCGAGGCGGCCGTCGAGACGATAGCGATCGGCGAGCAGGCGAGGATTCGGAATGAGCGTGAGCGTCACGTTGTCCGTAGGACAGCGAATCGTGCCGGTGTCATAGCAGTTGCCGCATCGGGGACATTCCTCAAACACAACATGGGAAAGGCCAACCGGGCCGCGTGCGAGAAGTAACGCCATGGAACTGGCGACGGTTTCGAGCAGGCGGATGTCCTCGGTGCTGTAGGGTTCTTCGGAGCGCTTGGAACCCAGCACCAGAAGAACTTCGGTTTGTCCCTGGGTGAGAGAGACGGGAACGATGAGATCAATGTGGGCGTCGTGCAGGAAATCCTTATCTTCCTGAGGCAATCGCTGGCCCAACCATCCACTTTCAGCAAGAAGAACCGGAAAGGGCTTGCCGAAGACGCGAACCAGGGGAACTAGTTTGTTGGTGGAGCTCAGTTCGGCATAGAGAGCCTGCGGGGGAGAAGCGGCAATGGTGCGGTAGGCGCCATCAGAAGGGCCGCGAGAGATCAGCGCGCAAAATTGAGCGTGAAGCGCATCGGTAATGCGCGCGACCACGGACGGAGCGACCTGGTCGATGCTGGCGGACTCGCGAATTTCGTCGGCGATGTCGTGAAGGAGTTTTTCGCCGTCGTAACGATCGCGGAAGAAGCGGCGATCGAGAGAGGAGAGCCACGACTGACGGCGCACATAGGCCAGGCCGGCGAGTGCGGCAATTCCCACGTAGAACCACCCACGGGCTTTGAGAATGTCGAGTAGCGGCTCGCGACCGTGCACGACCAGATCGAGAAGCAAAAGTCCAGCGACGAACGGCGGAACAGAAAGCAGAGAGCGGCGTGCAAACGCGTATTGCAGGCCGCGGCGAATGATGATGCGAATGTCGAACAGGCGATGGCGCAGGATGCAGTAGGCGAAAGAGAGCGGAAAGACGAGATAACCGACAGTAGTGACCAAATCGAAGACCGCGGAGGTCAGCCAGGCGCCGGATTCGGGGTGGAACTCCAGGAAGGAAGTCCATAGGACGCGGGGCATGTACGAGGCGAGGCCGATGACGGAGCCAACGATGAGGACGCGCAATTTGCGCCGCTCGGTCAGATTGTCGAGGCGCCAGTAGTTGATCAACAAAACGAGAATGCCGGCGATCATGTACACGGTGCTTTGCGCCCCAAAGCCGACCAGCACCCAGGGTTTCACGAGGGAAGTCAGGTGCGCCGGGTCGTACGTAGTACGCGCGAGCAAATAGAGGCTATAGAGCGTCGCGGCCGCGGGGCATGCGAGAAGCAGCACCCAAATCCAGAGTTTCTTGATGAGTTTCCGCGGGAAGAGCGCGAAAAACGTAAAAAGCAGCGGAGTGCGAATGGCGGCGGTGACGTAAACAATCATGACAGGCCAGGCGACGAGGAACGGAAGCGAGCGGAAGAAAGACGACAAGCCGTAAGGAAATGCGTCGAAGACCGTCGCCATGGAGACGAGGAACCAGCCGCCAAGGCGGCCGACGAAATCGCGCGGGCGATTGAACACGATGAGAAGGCCAACGAGGAGCGTGATGAGCTTGCTGAGGAGAAAAATGATTTCGGTGAGCCTAGCGGTGGGTGAGAGTACGCTCCAGGCGCGTTCGTGAATGGTGAGCGAAAGGTCCAGAGGCAGACCGTTGCGTTCCAGATGCAACGGGACAGGTTGGCCGGATACGAAATTCATCCGCAGAGCAAGCCAGTCGACAACGTTGGCGAGGCGCTGCCCGTTTACAGCGACGAGGCTATCGCCGACGGCGATTCCCGCCTTCTCGGCCGCGCCTCCGGAATCAACTTCGTCCACGACGACACGGTCACCGGAATCTTCAACGCCGAGGCCAGCGCCCCAAAGCCCGAAAAGAGCGTAATAGGAGAGGACCAGGTAGCCGAGGATGCTCGCGACGGCGAGAAGCATGACCCACGAGCGTGGGCGGGCGGAAGGCATGGCGGATTATAGATACAACCTACGCGACCGCAAGAGAAGTATAGGCACGCGCAAGATGCGCGGCGATCGGAGCAGGATTGCGATCACTGGCGGATGAGATAGGTCCCCACCAAGACCCTCATCGTGCCGTTTAATTTCACGACGTAGCTGACTTTGTCTTCCAGCTGGCCGCGCTGGCTGGGTTTGGGCGCTTTGTAGCGGACACAACCATCGTTTTTTTGGGCCATCATGCGCTCAACGGCGTTTGCGAGTTCGCTGTAGTAAGGAAGCGTGGCCATATCCTGGCCGACCATGGTGGGCATATAGCCGTGCGCGAGAATCTTGGTCCCCTGAAGGACGACAACATAAAAGTCGCCGTTTTTCCAATTCTTGTCGCCATGATTGATTTGCTGAAGGACCGTAGCTTGGTCTGTGCCGAGGGCCGCGACGGTTTTTTTGACCAGAGCTTGGACCTTTTCGATGTCGACGCCATTGTCGCAGCTGACTTCACGTGGAGCTTGCGCTGAAGACTGGGTTGGAAGCATGAGTGCGAAAGCGAGAACCAAGAGGAAATTTTTCATGGCTGCTGTCAACGGAAAGGGATGGACCTTGTGGGCCGGAGAATAGCATGGCTGCGCGCGTATAGTGCGTGAATTGAGCTAGCGGAGATGGGCGTCGAACCAGGCTTGCGTGCGCGCGGTGCGATCGCGGTCGTGTGCCGGATTGGCGAAGATGTGGCCCTCGTGCTCGTAGACCACCAGCGTGGTCTCTACGCCAAGCGTTTTGAGGGCGTGCCAAAATTCGTAGGATTGCGGCGTGGGGCACTCGCCGTCGGAGTCGCCAACGAGGATGAGCGTTGGCGTTTTTACTTTTTTGATGAAAGTGATCGGGGCGCTCTTGGCATAGACCTCCGGATCGTCATAGACGGATTTGCCGAAGAACGGAATCATCCACTGATCGATTTTGTTTTCGCCGTAGTAGCTTTGCCAATTGGCAATGCCTGCGCCGGCCATGGCGGCTGTGAAGCGATTGGTCTGCGTCACTCCCCACATGGTCATGTAGCCGCCGTAACTCCAGCCGGTTAGACCGAGGCGATTGGGATCGATGGGCGCGACTTTAATAGCTTCATCAACGCCGGCGAGGATGTCTTTCCAGTCGCCGTAGCCGAAATCTTTCACGTTGGCACGAGTGAAGGCTTCACCCTGGCCGAAGCTGCCGCGCGGGTTCGGTTGGAAGACGAAATAGCCGGCGCCGGTGAGCGGTAGAACGAAGTTGTTGGGACTGGGCCAGCCGGAGAGGACCGCCGCTCCCGGGCCACCGTGGACGTCGACGATCATCGGATATTTTTTGCTGGGATCGAAATCTTTGGGATAGATCAGCCAGCCTTGCACGTCGTAGTGGTCATTCTTCCAGTTGATGCTCTTTACTTCGCCCCAAGGAGCCGTCAGCCCCTTGTTACGTTCCGTGATTTGTTTCCACTCGCCGATGGGGCCGGCCCAGATTTCCGGCGGAGCGCTGAAGGAATGACGAATCACCGCGGAGGTCTTGCCGTCGGCCGCAACGGAGATATTCGGGCCCCACATTCCCGCCGATGTGGTTTCACTGCCGTGCCAGAGATTCAGGATGCTGGAGCTGGCGGGATCGAGAAGTGCAACCGCGGAATCGGCGACGGCGTACTCGCTGAAGAGAATTTTCCCGTCGTGAGTCCAGGAAAGAGCGCTGGCGGAGGCTTTACGATCGGGCGTGAGATTGGTGGGTTTGCCGCCGGCGGCGTTGATCAGGTAGATGTCGCCGCCTACGCTCGGCTCGTCGCTCATCAGGCCTTCGATGAAGGCGATTTTCTGACCGTCGGGCGACCAAGCGGGGCGCGCGATTTGCAGTGACGGCTTGTAGATGGATTGCATCAAGCCGGTGGCAGCGTCGAGGACGTGCAGCTCGGCGATGTACCAGTTGTTGTCGCCGTTGCCCAGAGCTGAGGTGACAACGAAATGGGCGCCGTCGGGGGACCAGTCGTATTCGTAGACGTACGCGTCGGCGGGGGAGATCTGGCGGAGCTTGCCGGTGGCGACTTCGATTAGTGCCAGGCGCTGTTCGAAGAAAGCGTCTTTGATTTCGCCGGTCTCGGGAGTTTCGGCGACCAGCGGGCCTGCCGAGCGAGTGGCATTTTGCGTAAAGAGGACGGCGATGGTTTTGCCGTCAGGAGACCAGCTCGGAGCGTCCAGGAAGCCCTTCACGGCGGTGAGTTTTTTCGGTACGGCTGCGGCGCCGGACTGGGTGATGGCGGCCACGTACAGTTGAAGCTGATCTTTTTTGACCGCGTCGGAAAGGAAAGCGAGGCGCTTGCTGTCGGGCGACCAGGCCAGGCCGCCTTCGGCATGATTTGTGTTGGCAGCGGCGGTGATGCGTTGCGGCGGCGCACTTGTTTTCAGATTTTTCACGTAGATTGCGGCGTTGCCATCGGCCGCGCCGTCTTTGCCGGTCAGAGCTTCGGTCCAGGCGACCCTTGTGCCATCGGGGGAAATTGCAGTGGAGTCAAAGCGATGTGTGGTGAGCAATGCTTTAGAGGTGGGGTCGAGAGCGGTGCCGGGCTGTGGCTTTTCGGCGGCCTTAAGGCGTTTCTCGACGTCTTTTTTTGTGCCGGCGGCGTCGCGCTTTTTCTCGTTGGGTTGCTGATCCTGGGCAATTGCGGCGCCACCGAATAGAAGGGCGGAAAAGGCGATTACGGTGATCGTTCGAAAAGACAATGCCATCGATGGATCCCTTCAACCAGAGATTTGAGCGCGTGTAACAGTAATGCCGCACCTTGGGGATCGCAAGCAAAAGAAGGCGGAGATGGACGGGCGGAGGATGGCCTGACGCGTTGGATGATTCGAGGTTGTGAGCGACCGCGGAGGTGCGTAGAATCCGCGCGCAGCGGTGTGCTGGAGGGATGCATGATCGATCGGCGTGGATTCTTGACTTCGTTTGCAGGCGCGGGGACGGCGGCAGCGGCGAGTGCCCCCGGCTTGGGATTCGGCGGGCCGTGGCGAGAGATGCTAGAGCAGGCACCGGCGAAGTTACCCGATCGCGGAGTATACGATTCGGATGAGGAGCGGTACTGGAGTGAGCTACGCAAGCAGTTTCTGATTCCGGCGGATGTGGTTTATCTCAACAACGGGACGGTGGGCTCGTCACCGGCGCCGGTGCTAAAGGCAGTGTTTGACGCATACAACGATACCGAGCGAATGGTTCAAAGCGATCCGGAGGACTATCCCATCTGGGGTTATGCGGCCTGGAACCAGTTTCGCGATCCGCTGGCGGCCTTTGTTGGGTGCAAGCGCGATGAGATTGCGCTGCTGCGCAACGCTACCGAAGCGAACAGCTACATCGCAAATGGCGTGGATTTGAAGACTGGTGACGAGGTACTGATTTCCGATCAGGAGCATCCCGGTGGAGAACATCCGTGGGCTCTGCGGGCCAAACGCTACGGAATCGTGGTGAAGAAAGTTATTTTGCCGAAACCTGTGCCGGACGCCGCGTCCGTGCTGGAACGGTTCAACCGCGCGATCACGCCGCGGACGCGCGTGATTTTCTTCAGTCACATCACGACGGTGACGGGCGTGGTGCTGCCGGCGAAGGAAATCTGCGCGCTGGCGCGGTCTAAGGGGATTTTGTCCGCGGTGGATGGGGCGCATGTGCCGGGGATGATGAAGCTGAATCTGCAGGAGATTGGCTGCGACATGTACACGGCCAGTCCCCACAAATGGCTGCAAGCGCCGAAGGGGTCGGGATTTTTGTTCGTGCGCGATGAGGTGATCGATCGGTTGTGGAACACGATCGCGACCGAGGGCTGGGATGATCCGAAGCTGCGCGCAGAGCGGTTGCAAAGGATCGGCAGTTCGAATGTGCCGTCGTTGTGTGGATTGCGCGCGGCGATCGAGCTGGCGAATCAGATCGGGATGGATCGCATCGAGAAGCGGCAGCGGCAGATGGGCGACTACCTGTTGAAGGAAATGGTGAAGCGAGGCGCAGAGTCATGGACTTCGCCCGATGCGGCGCTGCGGTGCGCGATCGTCACGGTGAATGTGCCGCCGATTGTGCGCCTGGAGCTGGAGAAGTGGCTGTGGGCGGAGCGAAAGATTCGGCTGCGCGGAGGCGAGCAGCCGTCAAAGCTGCGATTGTCGACGCCGTACTATGTGCTGAGGAAGGATGTGGATCGATTCCTAGAGGCGTTTGATGATTACCAGAAGGCGCATGCGGCTTAGGCTGGCGTCCCGTTGCCGGGCGCCTCAGAAGAATGGGATCCTAAGGATTACTGGAGCGATGACGTGATTCGCCGGTTCCTGGGACAACATCCGGTCCGGATGCGTTGCTGATCCCGTTCGGGCTGGAGGCGGGCTTCGTCTATCGGCTTTTCATTGCTCCGGCGGGCGGATTCGCTGCGGCGCTGTTTGGTTGCGCCTATTTGGTCTTGTATATTCGCGAACAATCCCAAACGCGTTGACAGGTCGCCGCTATCCCGCGGTTTTCTTGACGGGGTAGCTTACAGAGCGGGGAAAAGTGATACACCTGCCTTTTACCGGTGCTTGGTCACACTTTTTCACTCCCGCAATAAAAAAATAAAAACGCATTGATCCCCAAATTGTGAGACGCACTCCATGCCATCGGATTTCAGCAATTCGTCCGTGAATGCATTACATTTCTCGTAGGGTTCCAAATCGTGAAAGGAAAAACGAAACGTTTAAATCCGAGCAAGATGTGGGATGCGGCTAGGGTTTACCGTAAGGAAGCCGAGAAATGTTACAAAGCGAAAGCATATTTGCTGCGATTGCGACCGGAGGCTGCGGATTGGAAGCATTGCTTCGGCTTTTCGATTTTGTTGAAAGTAGTGGACCGAAGATCGATGCAAACAACGATATGGGTTGATCAATCGAGCGTTTGCTCGACATTGAATTCCACATGATGCTCTTCGGCATTGGAATAAGACTGAGCATACACCTCTAACCCCCCCGAGCGCTTCTCTTGAATCCGCCTTTTCCTATCTGAATTCAGGCGGCGAGACCAACATTCCGACTCTTTCGCGGCGAGTTACTCCCCGTCTAACGTCACATGCACTTCCTTCATTTCCGTAATTTCCGTGATGACGATCGCGCGCGTCCCGTTGCGCTCAAATACGATCCCGTTCGCACGCACATATTTGCCCACGAAGGGCATTAGCTTCTGCCGCTGATCGTAATCCGGCATTTTGTCAGAGATAGGCAGATACAGGTCGCCATCCTTGGTCAGAATGACGAGCGGCGAACCGGCCCTCACGCATTCCAGCACGCACTTCATGCTCAAGTGAGTTGCGTTTCCATCGAGGTTCTGAATGGGACATGCAATATCTCGAACCAAGCCCTCAATTGTGGCTTTCGACTTATTTGCCCGGGAGCCTTCCATCGACGTTTTCTGTGGAGGCTGGTGCGCTGCCACGATTGACGCAACACCGCAGCCGGCCAGCAGGCAAAGGCGCAGAATTCGCTTCATCGGTTCTCCTTGGCAGTCAGGTCAATCGCGGAGTTCGGCGATCTTCCCTTGGTACTCTTGTAGCATCAGTAGGTTCCGGACATATACCTTCAGGGATTTCTTGGTCGTCCGTCAAAAACTTCTTTGAATCCACTCCAGGTCGCTTTAAGAAACGCGACATCCCGAAGACGGATGCTATGTCGCCCTGTCACAAAGCGTCAACACGTGTATCATAGAGTTGTTCTCGATCCCAAGTTTCCATTACCAGTTCCGACCTCCCCGGGAATAACGTGCTGAAAACAAGGCACGTACTAAAGTGTCGCCCACAAGTGCTACAAATGAAGAATATTGCTTTTCGCTGGGCGTTTTTCCTTTCAAAAGCGCACACTTCCGTCGCCGTTCGTTTTGGCGATAACGGTCCGCAGTGAAAACCACACGTAAACTCGACTGTCGTGTGTGAGAGCAGAAGCGTTCCCTCAATGCTGCTCTGGCGGAGACCCCAACGTTGCATTCAGCGCTCCCGCCAGTTGTTGGGCCGCATTCCACGTGGCTTCGTCCACTTGATTTGGGAATAATTTGAACACGAGTGCCCTATTCGAATCCGGAGGCGGCGTGTCGCAGAGGTCTCTCCAAAAATCATAAAGCCCATATGCTCGATCGATAATGTAGCGTTCTCGTCCGGCACCAGCTAGTTTGTCCCCTATCGTTTGTAACAACTTCGTCGGATCCTTAAAATAGTCCCATAGTATGTAAAGAATTCGCGTCGAAGGCTTCCTTTCTTTCGCAAGCATTACTTTCCAAGCGTTGTTGAAGTCATGAGCCAACTGGTTCCTTTCTTGCCGAGTGTTAGCGGCATTCCAGGTTCTTTCATAGGTTGTGAGGTAGTTCCTGAAAGTGCGGTACCGTTGCCTAATTTCAAGAATCTCAGGAACCAACGCTTGCACTGATCCCTTACAGTTTTTCAGCGCCATTTGAGCCACGGGAGGCAGGGAAATCCGCCAAAAATCTGGCTCACTGGCTGTTATGCAATCCTCGATCTCAGCCTCTTTTCGTAACTGCTGCATCACCTTGTCGTAGATCTGGCGACCTTTGATGTTGCCATTTTGAATCGCGCCGATCTGATGAGGTAGCGCAGGGAAAGCCGGATACATGTGCATTCCAAGAATCCTAGCGATGTTCATGTAGGCGCGAGATCGGAAGTTGAGCCCCTCCAAAAAGAGTAGTTCTCGGGGACTAAGGCCGACGTTCCTTCCAAGATCGAATCGAATTGGGGATTCTAACTCCTCCTCGCCTATCAAACCCGCTGCCGTGTGCTTTTCGCGCTCTGCATCGTCCAGGATGGGGATAATCTGTCTTGGCCGCATAGCTGTGGTGCTTTAGCCACCAAATCCGCATCATTCGATACCGTGCAGACTCCGCAGACGGATCGGCATAAAAGCTGTAGGGCGTCCACAGCAGATCAGTCAAAAAATCCCCATACGTGTAGTCCACCCCAAGTTCAGATAGCAATTCCTCAGTATCTTCGGCACTTGGAAAAGGAGCTAGGACCCTATGCTTGACCAAAGCTTTTACGAAGGATGAATTCTCAAGGACATCTTCAATGGTACGGCTGCTGTCTTCAGGAGCACCTCTTGCGACAGTCCGTAGATCGTAAAATACCTTGTCGTGAACGACGAGAGACTCGATAAGCGTCGCCAAAGAATGTACAAAGCTTGGACCGATAGGCAGGCCTTCGTCCAAACCGCGCACAATAGTTAAGAGAACTTCATCCTGCAATAAACCAGTGTTTGATAGATCTTGCCTGGAGACTTTCGATGGCGACTTCATTCGAGGCCTCCTAGACAGTCGGTCGACAAGACCAACTATTGGCAACTACGCGGAGAACACGCAGTTAATCTGGGAAGCAACCCTAGGTTAGATAGTCGTTATATCATCGTAATCCGCCTGATGTAAACGACGGTATCTCTGCGGGCATTGCACGAAATGCGGATCTGAATGCATCCGCCGTTGTTTATCCCTGCAAGGCGCTTTTATCAGACCAGCGGATATGCGCAACCTACACACGAGGGTGTATCACTTTTCCCCACCCTGTAAGCTACCCCGCGGTTTTCTTGACCCTGCGAGCGCGAGTCGAATACACTTACTGATTCGGAACAGGCTGCAAGTCCAGCCTGTCGAAGTCTGTCTGCCTGAGCAGACGGCGCGGCGTTCGCGCGACGGAAGAGTGAAATTGCGCGGCCGCGAGATACGTATGTAAAAGGGGGAGTGCTTTGCCAAAGAGGACTTATCAGCCGCGGAAGCGGCGTCGCGCGAAGACGCACGGCTTCCGCGTGCGCATGAAGACGAAGGGCGGCCGCAGGGTGCTGGCGGCGCGCCGCAAGAAGGGACGTCATCGGCTCACGCCCGAGTAGTGAAGGGCGCCTGGATTTTCCTCGCGCCGCGCGACTGGTGCGCAAAGGCGAGTTCGATGCCGTATACCGCACCGCGAAGCGCCGGTCGAGTTCCCACTTCACTGTTTTTTTCCGCGTGAACCAACTGCCGGAGAGCCGATTCGGGTTCAGCATCAAAAAGGCGTTGGGGGGCGCGGTAGTGCGCAATCGCATCCGGAGGCGGCTGCGAGAGATCGTGCGTTGTCACCGGATGGAGATACCTGCGGGATGGGACATCGTCATACATCCGAAGAATCGAGCGGAGCGCGCGGAGTTTGCGGCACTGACTGCGGACTTGCTGCGGCTGATTACGAGCGGAATGCAGCCGGAGAAGACGCAGTCGTAGCCGGCAGGACTTCGGTGAAATCACCTGGCGTTCGCGTGGCGTTGTTCGCGCTGCGATTTTACAAGGCATATTTGTCGCTCTTGTTTGCAGGCGCTTGCCGATTTGAGCCGACTTGTTCGCGATATGCGTACGAGGCGATCGAGCGATTTGGAGTGGCGCGTGGGTCGTGGCTGGCGTTGAAACGGCTGGGACGGTGTCAGCCGTTGTCGAGGAAATTTGGATTCGATCCGGTGCCAGACGCCAGTGATAGCGTGCCCCCGATGGCCTACCGCCGGAGTCTGGAAGCGGGAAGTTCCGCAGTTACCCACCGTGAGGTCCTTTCGTGAGCGAACCGGGAAAGAAAAGAAATTTCAGCCACGAGATGCGGCTTCTGGCAGCGTCATTGCTGTCCATGGGAGTGATTTTGCTGTGGGCACGATTCTTTGCGCCGAAGCCGACAGTGCCTCCTGCGGGATCGAAGACCGCACAAAGCGGTCCGGCAGTCGCGGGTTCGCAGCAAGGCGCGGCCACACCTCCGGGTGCAAATGCAACCGCGACGACTCCGAAAAATACTACGGCATCCGCGGCAAGACCGGCTGCCCCGGTGAAGGTGACACCGAAGAGCGAGACACAAGAGCGGGTGATCGTTGTTGAGAACAATTTGTATCGTGTGGAATTTTCCAACCGCGGCGCGGTCGTCAAGAGCTGGCAACTGAAGAAATATTACGACGACGCAAAGCCGCGGCGCGTGCTGGACGTGGTGCATGCGGAGGCTGCAACGCAAACCGGCGGCTGGCCGTTTGCGCTGGTGCTGAACGACGCGGAACTAGGAACCGCGGTGAACGACGCGCTATACCAGGTTTCCACACCCGCGGCTTCGATTGAGGCACCCGCGGATCTGGAGTTTGCGTGGAGCGATGGCCGCACCGAGGTCACGAAGCGTTTTCATTTCGATCATTCGTATGTAGTACGCGTCGAGACGTCCGTGAAATCTAATGGCAATCCGGTGACGGCGGGGGTCGCGTGGCTCGGTGGATTCGGCGATCTCACCGTGAAGGATCCGGAACCCATTGCCACTGTTTCCATTTTTTATAATGAGAACGGCAAGCTGACCAACATTGCGGCGCAAAAGCTGGAAGGTCCGGAGAAGTGGGGCAACGGCATCTGGCAGGGCGGCAAGGGGTGGGTTGGAATCGAGGATCGCTACTTTGCGGCGGCGTTTTTGCCACCGACCGGGTTAGCCACGGGCTCGCTGGAAACGCGCTATTGGAAAGTGCCGCGCACGGTACGGGGCTCCGACGGCAAGGACACCGAAGAACCGGTGCCGCAGATTGCGGCGGCCGCGGCGGCGCAGCCTTTGGTGCTGCGGGCTTACGTTGGGCCGAAGGATTACGACGATCTGAAGAGGATGAATCCGCCGCTGCATTCGCTGGTGAGTTTCGGCTGGCTAGAGTTCATCGCGGAGCCGTTGTTTCACGGATTGAAGTGGCTGAACAAGTACATTCCGAACTGGGGCTGGGCCATCGTCGTATTGACGCTGGTAGTCAATATGCTGCTGTTCCCGCTGCGCATTTCCAGCTACAAAACGACCCTGAAAATGCAACGCGTGGGGCCCGAGATCAAGCAGATCCAGGAGAAATACAAGAAGTACTCGATGCGCGATCCGCGAAAAGCGGAGATGAACAAGGAAGTGATGGCGGTGTACAGCCGCGAAGGCATTAATCCGGTGGGCGGCTGCTTCCAGATGTTTCTGCAAATGCCGATCTGGTTTGGGTTGAACACGGTGCTGCGTTATTCGATCGAGATGCGGCACGCGCGATGGTTTGGATGGATTACGGACTTGTCGGCCAAGGATCCTTATTATGTGCTGCCGATTGTCATGGGGCTGTCGATGTATCTCGTTTCCAAGATGACGCCGATGACATCGACGGATCCACAGCAGCAGATGATGATGAAAATCATGCCGGTTACCATGGCGGGCATTTTCATGATCTCGCCGATTTCGAGCGGACTTGCGGTGTATATTCTGACCAGCAGCTTGGTGGGAATCCTACAGCAATGGTGGCTGAATCGTTCGCATCCGGTAACCGTGCCGGTATCGACGAAAGTGGTGAAGGGCAAGAAGGCGTAAATCGGCGGGGTCCCGCAGTCAAGAAAGCCTATGGCGCAAGAACTCATCAAGGACGGACATCTGGACCGCGACGCGGCGGTTATTGCGTTGCAGGAATTTCTCGACCAGACGGTGCGCGCCGGTGGCTTTCAACTGAAAGCAACGGTACATGCGGTGGTCGGCGACGCCGGAAGCGATGCCGAGGTGATCGCCGACCTCGATGGACGTGACAAGGAATTGCTGCTGGAGCGTGGTGCTGAGCTGCTGAAAGCGTTCGAGCATCTTGCATTCCGCGCTTTGCGGCTGGAGCCGGCGTATCACGAAAAAATTCATTTGGATTGCGGCGGGTATCGCGCTCTCCGTTTTGAAGAGCTGCGCATGACGGCGAAGGTTGCGGCGGAACGCGTGCAGACTTCGAAGCAGCCATTTCGATTGAACCCTATGTCCTCTCGCGAGCGGCGCATTGTGCATCTGGCGTTAAAGGATATGCCTGGTATTCGTACCGAGAGCGTCGGCGCCGGAGATGAACGGCAAGTGGTGATTCATCCAGCGGGAACCGCCGGAAGCAAGCCTGCCAAGTAAAGAATCAAAGCCTATTTCGAATTCCGCACTCTTCTATCTTTGACCCAACCTTGTTCGAGGATTTTGCCCGCGGCGTCAAAGCGGACCTGATAGGTGAAGGACGCCGGGCGATCCGGACGAAGGTGCGGAAATCGCAGGTCGGAGACTTCTACGATCGCAACGGAACCCTCTTTGTGAAAACGCGTCACCGGAAATCTCGCGAACCACAGAAACGTTTGCACTGCGGGCAGCTGTTTGGCGGATTCAATATAGGAATTCGAAGGCGCATCGGGATAGTAGCGATACTCCAAAGGCAGCGCGGAATCCGGCGCAGCTGCTTGAACGCTTTCCGGGCTGCCACCAAGATCGATGCGCGTCTCGTAGACGCCCCGCGGTGCACGGACCAGCCCATCCCAATGCCAGAGTGAAGGCGGCATGGGCAGAGCGCCGATTGCCTGTACGTCAAGTTGTTCCGCCACGGCGAATTTCTGTACGCGAGACATCGCGGCTTGATGGAACGAGATCGCCAAGGCGACGTAGCCGATAGCTGCAATCAAGCCAACCAGATTCCAGGCGAAGCGTTTCACGCGCAATCCCCAAAAGCGTATACCCGGGGAAAGAAAAATGATCGCGAATGCGACGATCGCCGCGATCGTAATGCTCACCGAAAAAGGTGCTTCGACGATTCGCGCGATCATGTAGACAGCGATCGAAGCCACGCTGAAAACAAACCAACTCCCAATGGCGCGGATCTGCAGCCGCTCTTTTCGTTCGTTAACCCATGCGAGCACTTGCGGCGCGAGCAAGATTCCACTGAGCGTGAAATCAATGATGAAGATCAGATCCCACGCAGGGCGAGACCATTGCAGCGGCGACCAGATCATCGTGCCGAACGAAGTGACCAGGTCGAGCAGAATGTGACTAAGGATCCCGACAGCGTAAATTACCGCGAGAGTCGTAAACGACGGCGCATCCCATTTGCGCCAGCGCACGATCCATCGTGTGAGTGCGGCTAGCAAGATGGCGAACGCTGGCAAGCACAAGAGCGAATGCGTATAACTGCGATGCCAGGTGAGAATCAGCAATTCATTGCGCGAAAGCATGTCGCGGAAAACGTCGGAGTCCGGAAAAATTGCGCCGAGCATAAGCGACCACGTTACAATCCGCGCCCGATTCATCGGGCGAAGGGCCAACATCTCGTCGCCACCGAATACTGCTTTGCCGATCAGCGCGCCGGCGATTCCGTGAGTGATGGTGTCCATGCTGGGGAGTCAGTTTACAAGATCAATCGGCACAAGATGAATCACCGGCGGCAAAGTGGCGCGCACCAAACTTCTAGCGCACCAAGATCAATGGCGAGCGTTTTGTGACAACATTTCCGACGCGCCGTGCCGGCACACCGTGAGCTTCAAGAGCGTTGCGCGCAAAATCCGCGGATTCAGGGGCGATCGCCACCAGCAAGCCGCCGGATGTTTGCGGGTCGAACAGCAAGTTCTGCCGCTCCTCGGAAACGTTGGTTGCGAACTCCGCGCAGTCGCCGATAAACGTGCGATTGTTTTTCAACCCGCCGGAAAGATGTCCCTCGCGCGCCGCCTCGACGGCGCCCGGAAAATATTCGAATGCAAGGTGATCGATTTCGAGTGAGACTGGTGCAATTCCATGATTGGGGTCGCCGAGCGCCATCTCTCGGGAATGACCGAGAAAGCTGAATCCCGTTACGTCGGTGACCGCATGGATTGGCTTGCCAGCTCCCGACTTTTCTTCCACTTCGTGCAGCGCATCGGCCGCCGCGCGATTCAGAGTCGTCATTGCGGCGGTGGCGGCAGCGATCGAGTCCGCGCTGGCGCGGTCCTTTTTGAGCGCCGTTGTGATCACGCCGGTCCCCAGCGGCTTGGTGAACAGCAAGGTGTCGCCGGCTCGCGCGCCAACGTTGCGCCAGATGCGATGCGGATTGATGATGCCGGTGACTGCATAGCCAAAAAGCATATCTTCATTGCGGATTGAATGACCGCCTATCACAACGCACTTAGCTTCATTCATCTTTTGAAGGCCGCCGCGGAGGATCTGCTCGAGGATTGCGGGGTCACCGTGCTCGGGAAAGCCGACAACAGAAAGCGACGACATTGGACGGCCTCCCATTGCATATATATCGCTGAGCGCGTTGGCCGCTGCGATTTGTCCAAACAAATTTGGATCGTCTACGATGGGCGTGAAAAAATCGATCGTCTGCACCAGGGCGAGTCCTTCGGAGAGCAGATAAATTCCAGCGTCATCGTTGGTGTCGAAGCCGACCAGAACATTCGGATCTGTTTGTCGAGGGAGTTTTCGCAATACCACGTCAAGAATGGCAGGACTCAACTTGGCCGCGCATCCAGCGGCTTTTGCCATGGCAGTCAACTTCATGTGGTCGCTCGCAACTTGGTTCCTGTCCTTAGTTCGTCGAGAACATGGTATCAACCATTGTGTCGAGAGCATTATAAGGATGCTGCGTCGCTTCTGCGCATGTCTCGACAATGGGACGATTACGACGGTTGCACGTCTGAGGGGAACGTGATTTGATCCCGACGTGACATGGGCTGGTGCGTGGGATATCTGGCTGATCTTCCTGTTCCTCGGTGTGGTAGTGCCGTGGCGTGGCCGGATCCGGCTCCGAGAACTGTTCACGCGGCCCGAAGTTAGTTCCCGCGAGCGAATCTCGCTTTACCTCTCTACAATTCTGTTTCAGTGGGTAGCTGTTGCTATCTGCGGCTGGAGGGCGTGGGCTCATGGATTTCGCTTCAAGGAGTTGGGAATCGTGTCACCGAGCTTGGCCATGGTGGCATGGGCCCTGGTCGGAGCGGGGACTATTGGAACACTTCAGTGGTTCAATCTTCGACGAGCTGGCAGATCGGGTCCTCGCGGGGATAGCCTGCGGCGCTTGACCAGGGCGATCCTTCCGCATTCGAAGAATGAGTTGATCGTGTTTCTGTGCCTGGCGGTCACTGCCGGACTTTGCGAGGAGTTTCTCTACCGAGGGTTCGCGATGTTGGTCTTTCTTCGGATGGACTGGCCGAGCTGGCTGGTGGTGCTGGCGTCAGCAGCTCTGTTTGGGCTGGCCCATCTCTACCAAGGCCGAGGCGGGCTCATCGGGACGATGCTGTTGGGGCTCGTGTTCGGGATGATACGAATCGTAACAGGCAGCCTGCTTTTGCCTATATTCTGCCACGCGGCGGTTGATATCGCGGCCGCGATGGCGGGCCCGCGATTTTTGCTGCATACGGATTCGCCATCAAAACCTGTAACCGGCTTGCATTCTACAACTTAGTGAGGACCAGGACTTATTGATGACGACGCCTCCTCCCTCTGTCCCAAACCCGGATACCATTCGACGCGTTCTGGGTGAATTTCAGTTGATTGTTTCGGACCTGCAAGTCTTGCAGATTCAGCAATATATAAAGATGCTTTTGACGTGGAACGACAAGGTGAACCTGACGGCGATTCGGGATCCGCTTGAGATGTTGTATCGCCATTTCGCCGAGTCTATGTACGCCGCGACGGCCGTGCCTATCAAAAATGGTCGGCTCGCCGACATTGGCTCCGGAGGAGGTTTTCCGGGATTGCCAATTCGGATCCTGGAGCCGGATCTCGAATTACTCTTAGTGGAATCGAATGTCAAAAAGGCTACCTTTTTAGCGGAAGTAGTTCGAGAGATTGGACTTAGTAATGCCCGAGTTCTGGTTAGTCGATATGAAGAGCTGGCGGAGGAACTTACGCCGCTCGATTTCGTTTGTTGTCGCGCGGTGGGTGAATTCGGACCGCTTCTAAACTGGGCTCACTCAGCCCAGATTGCTGTTCCGCGGCTTGTTCTGTGGGTTGGTGGACGAGACTTAGAGCAGGTAAGGGAAATTGCGGGCTGGAAATGGAGTGAACCTATTTCAATCCCGCATTCACTAAGACGCTTTGTGCTGGTCGGTGATCGTGTTGAGATCGGCAGCAAGACGGATTGATGTTTTGTTGCTTGATCGAAGGGCACTTTGTTCCACGTGGAACAGTACCGAGTCGAATTGCCTTGGTTTGTTCCACGTGGAACCGTTACGCTTGAGCCGCAAGTAAATTTTCACATGCTCTCCCAATGTTCCACGTGAAACATCTTGCATCGGATTCCAGTGTTTGCTAAATTTTCGCCCACTGGGGGGATTTTGGCGCGAATTATTGCTATCGCCAATCAAAAAGGCGGGGTTGGCAAAACCACAACGGCCGTAAATTTGGCTGCCTGCCTTGGCGCCAACGAACAACCGACGCTTCTTGTGGACTGTGACTCTCAAGCCAACTCTACCGCTGCAATCGGGTTCGCAAAGGACCCGTCTCGCCGAACGCTTTACCACGCCTTAATCATGAACGAGCCGTTCGACCGGATCGTCCAAAAATCGCAAGTCGAAGGTCTAGACGTGCTGCCGGCCGACAAGAACTTGGCCGGAGCGGCAGTGGAACTGGTCTCTGCGGAAAATCGCGAATACAAGTTAAGAGGCATCCTCAACGAACTCGGTGAGAGATACAAATTCATCATTCTCGACTGTCCACCTGCCCTCGATTTGCTGACTTTGAACGCGCTGGTCGCAGCGAATGCAGTATTGGTCCCCATTCAATGCGAGTATCTGGCGCTGGAAGGCGTTTCCGAGTTGCTCGATACCCTCATGCGGATTCGACGCACTCTGAATCCGACTCTTGAGATTGAGGGTATTCTGTTGACGATGTACGACGAACGAACCACGCTTTCCCGCCAAGTCGCAACGGACCTGCGAAGTTTCTTTGGCGGGCAAGTATTTCAGAGTGTTATTCCTCGAAATGTTCGCCTAGCAGAGGCGCCTAGCTTCGGTAAACCTATTATTTTTTACGATATTCATAGTAAAGGGGCGGAGGGCTATACGCAGCTCGCCCAGGAGGTAATCTTAAATGCAGAGAAACGCACTGGGACGGGGGCTCGGAGCGCTCATTCGGGAGCCTGAACCGCAGATCCCCATTCCGCCGGCACCATCAACCCATCCGGCTGCAGTCGCTGGCGCTGCTGTGGCTCCGGCCCGGGATCCGGGATCGGCTCCGCTGGAGATCGACATCGACTTGATCGATCCCAGTCCTTATCAGCCCAGAACACGCTTTCGCGAAGAAGCGCTGGCGGAACTGACTCGGTCGATTCAGGCCAGCGGGATCATTCAGCCGCTGGTCGTGCGCCCCGTCGGAACGCGATTTCAGTTGATTGCCGGTGAGCGACGCTGGAGAGCGGCGCAGCGGGCGGGCTTGCAGCGGGTTTCCTGCATTGTTCGCCATGTTCCGGACGAACTTGCTGTCGAAATGACACTGGTCGAAAACATTCAGCGCGAAGATTTGAATGCGGTGGAAGCGGCTCGTGCGTTCGAGCGGTTGATGAGCGAATTTCAGCTTACCCAGGAAGCAATCGCGGATCGCACCGGGAAAGACAGGGCGACAATCGCCAATTCAGTTCGTCTGCTCAAGCTCGAACCTGGGATCCAGGACTGGATAGAAGAGGGAAAATTGACTGCCGGCCACGGCCGGGCACTGCTGGCTGTCTCTGATCCTCAATTACGCATGCGATATGCCCAGCGCGCATCACGAGGAGGGCTTACGGTGCGGCAGATCGAGCGCCTGGCTGCCCGACGAGCGAGGAGCGCTGGCACGTCCGCTGCTGTGCCCGAGGCCAACGCCGACGCAAACATCCGGGCCGCGCTCGAAGAGTTGCAGCGGCATCTCGGGACTAAGGTGATGCTACGAGAGCGCACAAAATTGCGTCCCGGACAACTGGTGCTGGAGTATTACGATGACGGTCAACTGATGGGACTGTACGATCGCTTGATGAAGTAACCTTGGCCTGAGGCACGCAATGAGCAGATCAAGCCGCTGAGAGCGCTTTGCCATTCGATTGTGCCCGTCCGTTCAGTGACCTGATTCGACAACTTCCGCTCCAGCGTCCGTTGACTTGTCTGCGCGTACGGCTAGAGTAGATAGGTCGAGTGGGGGTAAGTCATGGCTTGGAAGTGGCCCAGCGCTTCAAAGAACGGGAGTAACGGTGAAGAGTGGACAGGCTTCATCGACCAAGGCGTGACACTGGAAGGTACGCTCCAGCTCAAAGGCACGTTTCGTATTGACGGGAACGTAAAGGGCAACATTATCTCGGAGCAGACCGTCGTTCTCGGCGAGGGAGCCAAAGTTGAGGGCCAGATCGAAGGCAACCGCGTGGTCATCGCGGGCCGTTTTGACGGCGTTATTTTTGCCAAGGGCCGAGTTGAGATTGAAGCCAAGGGTGTGGTCACCGGCGAAGTGCATTCGCCGTGTATGGTGATCGATCCGGGCGGGATTTTTGACGGACGCTGCCACATGTTGGCGTCTTCGGACGCATCGGCGGGCGTGACGATTCCCATTCGCGCGGCGAGCATTGCATAGCGTCGAGCTATCTCACTGCCGGCATGTTACATAATAAGGTATCTATCTCTTAAGTAATAGTAGCAAGCCTTCCCTGTTCGCTTCCGCTTGATCCAGCAAGTTGACACTTTTCTGCCCGACGGCTATCGTTCGTGTTAACAACGAGGCCATTTCATGAGGATTTTGGTGATCGGCGGAGGCGGCCGCGAACATGCCTTGGTGTGGCGCCTTACGCAAAGTCCGCGCGTGACGAAGATCTGGTGTGCGCCGGGCAATGGCGGAATCGCGGCTCAAGCGGAGTGCGTGGCGATTGACGCCGGCGACGTCGCTGGTCTTGCCGCGTTCGCCGAGAGCATGCGGCCTGACCTCACAGTAGTGGGACCTGAATTGCCGTTAGTGAATGGCATCTCGGACGCCTTCGGCGACCGCGGCTGGCCGATCGTAGCTCCTTCGAAGCTGGCCTCACAGCTGGAAGGCAGTAAAGTCTTCACCAAGGAGTTTCTGCAGCGCCACCAAATCCCGACGCCCAGGATGTATGGTGCTTTTGATTCCTCTGCAGCCGCGAATGCTGCCCTCAGGCATGTCGAGTGGCCGCTGGTCATTAAGGCCGACGGTCTCTGTGCAGGCAAGGGTGTTTGTTTGGCACCTGATGCCCCGTCCGCATCCGACTTTATCGACCGGGTATTGGATAAGCGGGAATTGGGAGTCGGCGGCGCCCGACTTCTGCTGGAACAAGCACTGGTGGGCGAAGAACTGTCCTTCATTATTCTGACAGACGGGAATCGCTACGCTCCGATGGTGCCGTCTCGGGATCACAAGCGCGCTTTCGATGGGGACCGAGGTCCCAACACGGGAGGTATGGGCGCGTATTCCAGTGACGAACTGTTGCCGTCAGCCCTGCGGGATACGATTTTGCGGACTGTCGTCGAGCCGACAATGCGGGGCTTGGCCTCGGACGGTATCCGGTACCAGGGTTTTCTCTATTTCGGGCTGATGTTGACAAAGGCCGGGCCCGAAGTCCTGGAGTTCAATTGCCGGTTGGGCGACCCAGAGGCGCAAGCCATAGTGTCTCGCATGGACTTCGATCTTGCAGAGGTATTGACTGATGCAGCTGCGGGGCGCCTCGATCCGTCAAAATTGAAATGGAAACCGGGAGCCAGCGTCTGTGTAGTTTTGGCATCTGGAGGATATCCTGGCAAATTTACCGTGGGGCAGTCGATCAACGGACTAACCGATATAACGCCAGAAACCGGTGTGAAAGTGTTTCATGCCGGAACCCGGCTTGGGAGCAGCTCCGTTGTCTCGAATGGCGGCAGAGTGTTGGGAGTTACTGCGGCTCGGCCATCGGTTCAGGAAGCAGTATCAGCGGTTTACAGCGCGATCAGCAAGATAGGATTTGACGGCATGCAGTATCGACGAGATATCGCAGGGCATGCGAGCCGTGTGGGAGCGGCGGGAGATTAGGTCATCGTGGCCAGCGTGCGGCATATATTTCGAGCTCCGAAGAAGCGCCTGCCTATGGAGGAGGTCCCGGAAGTACGTGCGATTACGAATCGAGGGCTGGAGGGTTGCGAACATGCTCGTCCTGGGCAGCGGGAGATCCTTATGGTTGATGGCGAGACCCTCGACGCGATGAACCTAGCGCCCGGAAGCATCCGGGAAAACATCACCACCACGGGCCTCAACGTAAACAGCCTTGAGATTGGGCGGCGGCTTCGCGTCGGCGGCGTGTGTCTGGAGGTTAGCGTCGTGTGCACGCCTTGCGATCAGCTCGAACGCGTCAGGCCGGGCCTACGACGGGAACTCTGGGGGCGAAGGGGCATGCTATGTCGCGTGGTCGAGGGTGGAACGATTCGCCGCGGTGACCCGATCGAGAAAATGGCCTTCGTCAAAGAATCGGCTGAGGCGACCTAGCGACTTGAAGCAAGGTTTTCGGCCTACTTAATTCGGATTTGGCCGCTTTCGCAATGTGGGGGCGTCCGGGGGACGCTCTTTCTCCTCTTTAGCCTTTTGGGCCTTATCAACTGGCTCTTGCGGCTCGACGACCCAGTCGACGCCACGTCCCTCCTCCATTTTGCCGAGAGCGAATGAGTTCTTGCCGGCCAGGATAGGCAGCAGCGCGCGCAAGAAATCTGCGGAGTCCTCTGGGACGGCCTTCTGAGCCTGCCCTCGGCTGACCGAATCCACGACTTTGGCGAATCGCGGCTCGCCTCCTCGCAACTGTGCGATGCGGGGATCGTTACCTTCGATCAGATTCATGAGCGTCGGTGTCTTGGAGCTTGGCGGATACAATGCTTCCACGATCGTTCGCGGCGCATGCTTTTCGGGGGGATATATCTGCTCAAACCTGGGCCGTAGAATCTGGGTCTGCCAATACTCCTCGCGGGCACCTACTTGTTGCTGCTTGATTCGGTATTCGATGGTCCAGATCTCCGGACCATAGTGACGTGGGGCGTAGCCGATGACGACGACCTCAAACAACGGCTCGTCCGAGCCAACCTCGAGCTTGTGATGAAGCTGGGCGGTCAAGGGCCGCAGGCGCTCAAGGAACGATACGCCAATTGCTTCCAGGTCCGGTTCGGCATCGCCGGAGCCGGGGGTGAACCGCGGATCACGGCCTCCGATGCGCTGAAAATCGTGGTCTAGCCGCACTGGCTTGGGATCCGCAGGGAGACGCCATTCGGCGGCCCCCATCAGAATGCCGACATGACCGCTGTCGAGATCCATCACGCGTGGCGGGATTGAGCCTGCCTCGATGGGCTGGTTGATGACGCCAAACACAATTATTTCATCCCTCGCGACGTGGACGATCACGCGCCCACCGGCAAGGTTGGCGATGATCTCACTCTCGACGTTTTGGTCCTGCGCCGTTCCGCTCTTGAGTGGCCAGGCCAACATCGCGGCGCAAGCCAGCAGGATTGCCAGAGTTGAGCTCCGAATTCGAGTCATGGGTTTCATCGTACGACTACTCGAGCGCGGTGGAGGCACGGAATTATTTCGTGGGCGCGGATACCGCCGCAGCGGCGGACTTGGCTCCGGCCAACAGTTTGTCTAAATCGCCGCGGTCGAGATATTTTCCGTCGCGCACGACCGCCGTGATCCGCTGGGTATTCGCGATGTTTTCCAGCGGGCTGGCGTCAAGCAATACCAGATCGGCGGCCTTCCCTGGTTCAACGGTTCCCAAGTCGCGTTCGCGTCCGAGGAATTGGGCGGCGCCGCGTGTGGCTGATTGAAGTACCTCGGCGGGAGTAAGTCCCGCACGAACCATCTCGACAAGTTCCTTGTGCAGGCTTTCTCCGGGGAACACAAACGGATCGAGCGAGTCCGATCCCACGAGAAGCGATATACCGGCGTGATGCAGCTCGCTGGTGAGCTTCCAATCATTGGAAGCCTGACGCGCTAGCCAGGCCGCGCGCTGCTTCATCTGGTCATTATGAAACGAATCCCGCCACTGCTTGGCCAGCGCCGGGGGAACAAACTCCAGCAACGGGTCATCGACGCTCCATTCCTCGGGATGAGAGGCGGTATTGAGCGAGTTGAGTGTGGGGGTCACCCAAGTGCCGTTTTTCTTCAGGGTCAGAAACAGTGTGGCGGCCTTATCGGTGTCATACGTGGCATCGGACTCGTGTGCAATTTTCTCCCACGCTACGGAGTCGCCCTTCTGCTCGGCAGCAATCAAGCGCTGACGCAGATCGTCTTCCTTAGAAGAAAACGAAAGCGAAAACGCGCTGTAAAGGAGATGCTCGATACTGCGGATGCCGGCGTTGGAAGCGTCGATTGCGCTGATCTGGAATGGCAGATGTCCCACGAACGAGATGTGCTGCTTCCTGGATTCGTCGGCAACGGCAAAAAACGCTTCTTTGGAGGGCAGGGAGATAATTTTGATGAAGTCGGCGCCACGAAGTTTCAGGTCGCGAACCGCGGCGCGCGCTTCGTCGGCGTCTTTCACAGGATATTGCTCGGGGGTTTTGCGCCCGCCGCCGGCCAGCCAGGGACCAGCGGCAATGATGTGGGGCGCCAACAGCGCGCCACTTTCAACATCGCGCTTCCACGCCAGCAATGCTTCCAAGTCTCCACCCATATCGCGCACGCCGACAATCCCATTGGCCAGAAGCAAGGGCAACAGCACCTGTTTGCTCCAGGAAGGATCTGCATTCACGCCCGCCAGGTGCACATGCATATCCCAGAGGCCAGGGATCAGGGTTTTGCCTGTGGCGTCCACGACGCGAGCGTTCTTTGGCAGCTTGGCGCTTGCGGCGGGAACGATGGAAACAATGCGCCCCTTCTCGATCAAGACGGTCTGGTCGGTCTGAGGCGAGCGCCCGGTGGCATCGATCAGGGTCACATGGGTCAGCACCAGCTGGTTCGGAGCAGCGGCGGCGATCGCTTGAGCGCAACACAGCGCGGCGCCCAACAATATTGCCAATCGATACATCCTCATCGCAGCCTCTCTACAATCAGATGCAGATGCGGTTACACCCGCCTACGCACTATACAGGATGTGGCGCGGCTGATAAGGCGGACGACAATCTGGGCCGATGACAGGTTGCGCAGTGAGCTGAAGGTTCCCGTAGGCCCTGCGTTCCAGTAAAATAGTGGCTCACATAAAACTTTGGAATAACCGGGCGGTGAACCAACGATGGGATTGCGCAAACTGAAGAGCATCAAGCACAACGGAAAGCAGCTGAGCGACATTCTCAAAGCTCACCAGAATTTTTTCAGCGGAAAAGAAGGCGGGGCCCGAGCGGACCTGACTGGAGCCGACTTATCGCGTGCCGATCTTAGCGGCATCAACCTGAGCGGTGCGATTCTTCGCAACACCAACTTCTCGGAAGCGGACCTGCGGAAAGCGCGGCTTCCCGGCGCTGATCTCTCGAGCGCAAACCTTCACAAGGCCGATCTGCGCAACGCCGACCTTACCGAGGCGATTCTTCCGGGCGCCAATCTCAGCGAAGCACAGGCCAGCGGAATCGAATTTTTTCGCTGCGACCTGTCGAATGCCAATTTCGAGCGCGCCCAGCTTCGCAACGTGAATTTCCGTTCCGCGAATCTCGCCGGAGTGAAGTTCGCTGGCGCCGACCTGGGAGTTGCGATTCTACGAGAAACCGATCTACAGGGAGTCGATCTCTCTGGCGTAGACCTGTCTACGACGCTTTTGCCAAAGGGATACGTGCCGCCGCAAGGCAGCCAGGCAAAACAAAAGACCGCTTGACGCGTACCGTTCACACGCGATTCACAAAACTCGCCCAATCTGGGCACACTGGCAACAGCGGGCATGGCAATCGCTTTCGGTGCATGGTAGCCTCTCGCCGAAGAGCAGTCCCTGGCGTCAAACTCCGTGGCCACCGCGACTCCACAACTCGACCGGGCCAGTGCTCGCGACCGCGTTTTGGAAGTTGTGCGGGCCCTGCTGGAAGAATTGGGCAGCCAGGGCGTTCTGCCTACTCTCAGTTCCACATCGCACCTGGACCGTGATCTTGGACTGGGCAGCCTCGAACGTGTCGAGTTGCTGGCACGACTTGAAACCGAATTCAGCGTGCGCTTACCCGATCAACTTGCCGCCGAAGCAAACACTCCTGAGGATCTGGCGCGCGCACTGGTTGATGCGCCCGGCGGCGATGTGGGAGAGCCGGATTCGCCCTCGGCGCTGCGTGCCTCGGTCACGGCACAGACGCTGCAGCGGGAAGCCACGCAAAGCGGAGTGTTCTCCGCCGAAACATTGCTCGACGTGTTGCGTTACCGTGCGACGCACGACGCCGAACGCACCCATCTTCTGATCACCGAAGATGGCGAGGGCCAGGACCGAAGCGTGGCACTTACCTTCGGCGACCTTTATGCTGCCGCGCAGCGCTGCGCCGCCGAACTGGCGCGACGTGGCGTGCCCGCGGGTGGCCGCGTGGCATTGATGTTACCGACATCGCGCGCTTTCTTCGTTTCGTACGCGGGAATTTTGCTGGCAGGCGCGATTCCGGTGCCGATCTATCCACCTTTTCGCGCCGATCGCATCGAGGAATATGCGGCGCGCCAGGCTAGCATCCTCAACAATGCCGAGGTCTGCCTGCTGCTGGCCTTTCGCCGCGCTGAAGGCGTTGCGCGCCTTGTGCAGCCGCGCGTGCGATCGCTGTCGGCCGTTGTCGACGCGGAAAAACTTATCGACGCAGCGGATAAAGCGCCGCCGCCCGCACCGGGAGCGTTGCCCGCGCATATTACCGGGCGGCGGGCGCGCCATTCTGGCGACATCGCGCTGCTGCAATACACGTCGGGCTCCACCGGCGACCCTAAAGGCGTCACACTCACACACGCAAACCTGCTGGCCAACATGCGCGCCATAGGAGGCGCGATCGGAATGGGGCCGGGAGATGTGGGGGTAAGCTGGCTACCGCTTTATCACGATATGGGGCTTATCGGGGCCTGGCTCACCTTGTTGCACTTCGGCGTGCCGTTGGCAGTGATGTCGCCACTGGCATTCTTGACGCGACCGGAACGCTGGCTGTGGGCATTTCACAAGCATCGCGGCACGGTGACCGCGGCGCCGAATTTCGCGTATGAACTCTGCGTTCGGAAGGTAGCAGACAAGGATATCGAAGGACTCGATCTCAGCTCCTGGCGCGTGGCCATGAACGGCGCTGAGCCCGTGAACCCCGAAACGATGGAACGCTTCACTGCCCGCTTTGCGCGGTACGGTTTTCGCGCCGAGGCACATCTTCCGGTCTATGGTCTGGCGGAATCGTCGCTGGCGGTGACGGTACCGCCGTTAAATCGCGCTGCGTTGGTGGATCGCGTGGATCGCGAGACGTTTGCGGCGGCGGGTCGCGCAGTCCCGGTAACGGCGAATTCCGCAAACACTATTTCGTTCGTATCCTCGGGTACCTCGCTGCCGCTTCACGAAATCCGAATTGTCGATTCTGCCGGCAATGAAGTCCCGGATCGCACGGAAGGCTTTTTGTGGTTTCGCGGACCGTCCGCGACCAGCGGCTACTACAAGAATGCAGCCGCCACGGACAAACTGCTGCCGCTAGGCCCGGCTACCGCGCCCGGCGAATTTGCCTGGGTTGATTCCGGCGATCGCGCGTATCGCGCCGACGGTGAAATCTACGTCACCGGCCGAGTCAAAGACATCATTATCAAGAGCGGCCGCAATCTATATCCGCATGAAATCGAAGACCTGGCCAGCCGCGCCGAGGGCATTCGTAAGGGATGCATCGTGGCGTTCGGATTGAAAGACGAGGGCTCCGGCACGGAAAAACTCATCGTCGTCGCGGAAGTGCGTGACCGGGACGCTAAACGCCGCGCGGCAATTGCCGCTGCGGTCACCGATCAAATTTCGCGCGGGCTTGGTATCCCTCCCGATCGTGTCGAGATTATTCCGGCGGGTGGTATTCCGAAAACGTCCAGCGGCAAGCTGCGGCGTGAAGAAACGCGAAAACTCTTTTTGGCAGGTACCCTGTCCGCGGAACGTCCCCCGGCTTGGATGCAGATCGCTCGCCTGGGCGCCGGCAGTGCGCTGCGGAGTTTCGGCAAAATGATTGTGGCGGGAGCCGTGCGCGGTCTGGAGATGCTTTACGGCGTGTATTTCATTGTTGTTTTCCTGACGTGGATCGTTCCGACGTGGGCGATTGTTCATTTGTTCAGGGATCATCGAGCGGCGGGGCGCTTCACGTCTTCGGCGCTCAAGATACTGTTCGCCTTAATGGGCTGCCGCGTTCGCGTGGTGGGTAAGGAATACATGAAAACACCAGGCGCGAAAATGTATGCGTCCAATCACACCAGCTATTTCGATGTGCTGCCACTGATGCTCGGCCTCGGCGTTCCTTATCGATTTGTGGCCAAGATGGAAGTTCGTGGCATGCCCTTCATCGGCACGTTCCTGCGGCAGATGGGGCATCTGTGGTTCGATCGCACGGACCCCAACTCGCGGCTTCGGCAGGCGGAAAAGATGGAGGAACTGTTGCGTCAGGGCGATTCCATTTTTGTTTTTCCTGAAGGCACATTCACGCCGGAAGATGGCGTGCGGCCGTTCCAGCTAGGCGCGTTCAAGGCCGCGGTGACCGCCGGCGCACCCATTATTCCGGTTTCTCTGGCCGGGACTCGGCGTTTCCTGCGCGATGGGACAATTTTGCCGCGGCCTACCAGTGTGACAATCACGTTGTCCCCGCCGATTTATCCGCAACACGCCGACAGGTCGCCGCAGAACGCGGAGTCTTCCGGCTGGCATGACCTTATCCGCTTACGCGATGAGACGCGCGAGGCGATTGCGCGTTACGCGGGCGAATCCATTCTGTAGGTAAACTTTAGCTCGGCAAGGCGAGTCAGGCTGACCGATCGTCACGAGATTTCGCCAAGGGAATTCGCGCTGCACGCCTGACTTTGTTTTCCTGCAACGCCTGCCATTCGGCGCGCATCTATGTAGGCAAACAAAATACGAGGGCAATGCGGAACGCTGCCTTCCTGCCTAAGGCACGCCGCCGACGCGCAGCCGCGCCGTTATTCCGCCGGCCTGCGCCGAAGTTCAATCAACAGGAGGCGTTATGAAATGGAAGGTAGTGGTGTCTCTGCTCAGTCTTCTTGCGATGTTTTCGGCAGCCAGCCAGGCGCAGGAAGCTTCTCGGCTGAGTGTTTTTGGCGGTTATTCCTACGTCCGTGCGAATCCGTCCGACAATTCGAATCTGGGCGGCTTCAGCATGAACGGTGGCAATTTCTCCGCCGCATACAATGTGACCGGGTGGCTGAGTGGAGTTGCTGACATTGGCGGTTATCACGCAACCCGGCCGCTAAATTGTGCCACGCTTGGTTGCACGGGAACCGGAGATTTCAAGGGCAATACGTGGACGTATCTTTTCGGTCCGCGAGTGACGTTCCGTCACTTCGGGCGTGTCACGCCGTACGCGCAAGTACTTTTTGGTGTGGCGCACACGACTCCAAATGTATTCCTGACGAACAATCAGACCGATTTCGCTATGAGCGTTGGTGGTGGCTTCGATTACCACTTGTCGCATCATTGGTCGATCCGTCCCGTCCAGCTTGAATATCTGCAGACCCGCTTCAAGGAATTCGACGTTCCGGGCGGGGATTCGCAAGACAATCTTCGGCTATCGACCGGAGTCGTATTTCGCTTCTAACTAGTCGCCGGCGACAGCGGACTCTTTTCCCCCGCTTCGTTGTAGCGAAGATCCAGAAATCGGTTGCCGGGTGCAGGCAGAAGGGCCGCTCAGGATTCAGGCAGAATCCGGCGGCCCTTGCACTTTTCCCTCGATTTCTTGACGGCTTGCCCGGGGCGTTCACCGCGAGATGTTGTAAATCACCGTGATGAACGTATCGACTTCGACGGGATTGCCATTCAACACCGTGGGCCTGTAATGCCACTGCCGCACCGCCTCCAGCGCTGACTGGAAAAATCCAGGATCGCCGCCGACTACTTGCAGAGATTGAATCGTGCCGTCGGTTCCGATGGTCGCTCGGAGCTGCACTTGCCCGGAGCGTCCGATCTGTCTCATCAGCGTCGGATAAATCGGCTCGATTCGTCGCGTCAACATCGCTGGATCAAGGTGCGTGACGTGAACGATCTTGGGTGTCGCTACTCGCTGTGTTTGCGGTTGTTCGGGCACGCGCGTATCGAGGATTGGAATTTGGCCTATGGTTGCGGCTCCTGGCGGACCTTCCAAGCCACCCTGAATCGGCTCGGGACCTGGGTCCGGGCTGGGATCACGATCGATTACTACCGGTCGACGGAAAGCGGATGGATCGAAAATTCGCGGATCCACGGGGCGCCGGGGGACGTGCTCAATAGTTCGATCCCCAGTGGGTTGAGCACGATGAGCGTAGTACGGCGGTATGGGAACGACCGTGGCTGCAATTTTCCCCGGCTTGGCAAACAAGGGAATCAGCACAATCGCTGCCACAATGATGCTCTGCGTCGCGATCGAAATCACCAGAGCGCGACGACGCACGTGGCGCTCGCGGCTTTGTTGCTCAGCATCTCCACCTACCAAACACATTTGCAGCGAACCGAGCTCACTGCGCGAAACTTGCTTTGATTCGAGAGACATCGCACACCTCCGCTCACGAAAATGCTGCGAGAGAATGTCTGAATTTGCGACGCCGGCCTTCCGTGAGCTTCTTTCACGGAAAGCCGGCGCCGCGCTCGCAGGGATGTGAGGGTTGCGCGCGTCCTCACTGCCTTGGACACCAGTAATAGAGACAAGTTCCCTAGTTACGGTGTTCTTGGCTGCTCTTGCAGCTAAGACGTCCGCAATGCCTAAGAAATGCTGCGGTTAAGTTTCTGTATCAAAGTGACACCCTAGCGCATCAGATGGCTTGTGGACGTGGATCCAAAGGAGGCAAATCCCATGGACCGGCGCAATATCGAAACGGTTGGCGTGCGGCGCACCGGCTGGGCGGCTCTGGACCGCGATCCGCAGGAGGACAAGGTGGAATTTCTGTGTCCCCACTGCGGTACTCGGGGCCAGAAGAATGCTCGTCGCGAGCGGACGCAATATCATTTCACCGATGGCTTTTTACAGGACCTGCAAGGCGAGGTAACGCAGTGCCGCTCATGTGGACAATCCCTGCGCGTGGTGCCGGTTGTGCTGTTGCACGACCAGGACGAAACGCGACGGTTCGAGGCCGTTTTTTCCGACGAACTGATCGCACCAAGTCGCAAATTCCCTTCCGCGGCGTAAATCAAAACAAAGCTGAAACGAGAACAGGGCGCCAAATGGCGCCCTGTTTTTTACTCAAATTTTTGCCGCTCCACTGCTTAGTAACGGTGCCAGCAACCGAAGCGATCGCGCCAGCCATGCTCGACGAACACCGGCCGCGTATAGCCGTAGCCATAGTAGAACCGCCGCGGACCATAGAAGCCATGGCGCACGACGACAACCGGCCGGCGCACCACTACCAGTGGATGAGCCTGCGCGCTCGACGCGCCACCAAAGCACAGAAGACCTCCCAGCGTTACCGCTGCCAGCGCGGCCTTCTTCCACATGCACTTGAAACTAGGCAGTTGCATAGAACCTCCCGGACGACGCTCGCCCTGACCAGCTTTCTTTGAGGTCTTGCGCCTGCCTAATAAACACGGCGCTCTAAGAAACGTTGCGGCCGTCCAAGTAGGCTCTCCAGGAGCGGCAATTTACGGGAGACCGTAGCGGCGTGGCCTCCGCGCTGATCGGCTAATTTGGAGTGAGTGAGTTGCTATGAGGCTTGGTTGAAAAAACAGGAGCGCAGCGACTGTCGCTGCGCTCCAGAAACGCTGATTCGAATTTAGATCCGAGGCCCTAGCCTCGGAGTCGATTCTCAGTGAGGATGACCGTGCTCGTCGTCCCAATCGCGGTCGGTGTGCCAGCGGCGATCGTCTTCATCCCACCAGCGGTGGTTCGAGGTATAGCAATATTCGCGAGCCTCGCGTAGTTCGTGGCGCGCGTGCGCGGCTTGCTTGCTGTCCCATCCGTGATGTTCGATGGCCTCGTGAAGGCGGTGGTCAGCTTTGGCGATTCGGTGCTGACATTCAGACTCATCCGCGCGTACGTGCGAGGGAGTGGTGAAAAACAACACTCCGGTGAGCGCGGCGCCGGTCACCAGCAACTTTCCGAACTCGATCATTCCCGTACGATGATCTGTTTTCATCGCTTCTCCATTCTCTTGCGGGTGATTTCTGGGTAGCACGAGTATGGCGTGGCAGCCAAAGGACAACCATACGGAGACCGCTGGATTCCTCCGAGGAAATCCTGTAGCCGCAAGCTGCTTAAAGATCGGAGCTTAGCTGCATATGGTACTTTTCGAGTCCTGAGCGGATTCGCGCAAAGGCTTCGTCAACGGTGTCCGCAAATTGCAGCATGTCGTATTCATTTTGATTGATCATGCCCCAGCGGACCATCGCCCGAAGATTCATTACTTCATCCCAGTATTTCCTTCCATAAATCAGAATCAAATTGTGTTTCGGCAATTTTCCGGTTTGCAGCAGCGTCATCATCTCCCACATTTCATCCATTGTTCCGAAACCACCCGGAAATACCACCAGAGCCTTTGCAATCTGGGCGAACCACAATTTGCGCATAAAAAAATAATGAAAGTTCAGACTAAGCTCAGGGCTGATATAGGGATTCGCGTACTGTTCATGGGGCAATTCGATCGACAATCCAATCGACTTGCCTCCGGCTTCCATCGCGCCCCGGTTTGCCGCTTCCATGATTCCCGGCCCGCCGCCCGAGCAAATCACAAATCGGCGCGGGCGTTCGCCCAGGGTCATTGCCCATTTGGTGATGCGCTTCGACAATTCCCGCGCCTCTTCGTAGTACCGTGACATCTCTAACGCACTCTTCGCATCGCGCAGCGTGGCCTGGTGTTTCCTCTTGCGCTCCGCCACCAATTTCAAAGATGCCTTGCTCTTAAGCCGGCCCATCCGCGCCAGAGCCATCTCTCGCGACTCAATGCGTGCCGAGCCGAACATTACGATGGTGTCTCCAATTCCCTCTTTTTTCAGTTGCACCAACGGATGCAGGTATTCAGACAAAATGCGGATCGGCCGCGCGGCGGTACTTCCCAGAAACTCCGGATCTTGGTAAGGAGATTTGGGAGCATGCAAGGGCTTCAGCTTAACTTGGGCGGCGCACATTAAAGGTCTCCGTCAAATCAGATGCAAACTTCCATTCTAGAAACTGCGGCCACCCCCGGCAACGTCTCTCGCCGCCAAAGCGTCGAATTGGATACACTGCTGGGGAGGCTCCTATGCACCGACGGTCTCAGTTCCGGCGTTTACTGCTGGTGCTATACGCCGGATCGGCATGTTCGCTGGCCGCCCAATCGCCGTCCGGACCGATTTCGCCGCAAGCGGGCACTGCCATCCAGCAAGCGCCGCGGCAACCGAAAATCGGCGTCCGCGTAGCCCTCGTCAACACGCCCGTCACCGTTCGTGATTCCAAGGGTCAGATGGTCCACACTCTCGACATCAAGGATTTTCACGTCACCGACAATGGCGTAAGTCAAAAAATCACGCACTTTGACATGGGTGGCGATCCTCTCTCGCTCGTGATCCTTGTAGAGACGAGCTCCCGCATCGCTGCATTCCTGCCGCAAATGCGAAAGTCCGGCATCCTTTTCACGCAAACCGTCATGGGCGCCGATGCGGAGGCAGCCGTCGTCGGCTTCAACGATTCGGTCGATAAACTCCAGGACTTCACCAGCAATCCCGACCAGATTGACAGCACCATCAATCATCTGAAAGCCGGGACTTCTGGCACCAAACTTTACGATGCGATGGCACTCGGCGTTGAAATGCTGAGCGGGCGCCCACAGCCCTCTGCGGACCAACCCGGCCGGCGTCGGGTGATGTTTCTGATGTCCGAAGCCACGGATATCGGCAGCGGTTCCAAATTTGGCGAAGTTTTGCGCCAGGCCCAACTTTCGAACATCACCATCTACAGCGTCGGCCTCTCGACAACCCGCGCTGAACTACAGGCCGCGCCTCGAGACACGACACCGCACCCCACCCCGCCTGGCACGTTTGGCGCTCCGCCCTTCCCTGGAACCCCGCAAGGGCTGGAGAGCGACAGCGCCCGCTACGGAAGCGGCGATTTGACCCAAGCGATTGCCTGGGTAGTCAAAAATGTTGCTGACAAAATAAAAGGCAATCCACTCGAACTCGCATCTGCGGGCACAGGGGGCGCGCACCTGCCTACGTTCAAGGATCGATCGATCGAAACCGCGATCGACGAAATCGGCGGCGAACTGCACTCGCAGTATTCCGTGAGCTACACGCCCACGGGCACCAACGACACCGGCTACCACGAAATTAAAGTCGCGGTTGATGGCAAAAACCTCAAAGTCCGCGCACGCCCCGGCTACTATATAGCGCCGCCTGCCAGCTAACGATCAGGCCGCGTCGTCCGTAGAAACAACTCAACTTAGGGGGCTTTCGAGCGGAGCGCAGAGATACATGTCATAACCAAACAATGGAAGCGGTGCGGCACTCTGGGGGTGCGGTTCCGGGCAGGATTCTTGGTTCAAATCAGCAGGTCTGCTTACAACTCGGCTAGGATCGATTCATCTCTGAAAAACCTGGCATCGCCACGATCTAAACCACCTGCTTCCAAAATGTCGCATCCCGCGACACCAACAGCGCATCCTTGCGCGCGTTCCATCGGATGAAGTGGGGAGTTTGAGTATGCGCTCGGTGATGTTCTCGACTCTCCCAAACTTCATGGAGCAAATACCAACCACCGCCTTCCGCTCCGCGGTGCAAATCATAAATCAGGCAACCAGCTTCCCGGCGAGTGGGTCCCACGAGCGCCCGCAATTCCGCCTCCAACAACGGATCCTGCCCATCCTTGGCGCGCAAAATCACGATCAGCGTCACGCCATCCTTCGGCAATTTGTGAATTTTGATCCAAGGACGCTTGCGGGCCGCAGACTGGCGCGCGCCCGGCCGTTTCCTGGCTGATTTGTGGCGTATACGCTTCGCCATAGTGGCGGGGATTGTACCCCAAACCGCCGCCACGTCAACGTCATGTCACAGACGGCGCAGTCGCTGAAATTTTCCTCTCCTATGCGCCTTCCCGAACTCCTTGCTGGTGGTGATTGCCTCGGTGGGTCTATTTTTCCGCCAACTTCCTCCCGATATCCAAGCTGTCGAAGTTGAGTATTGTGTTCAGTACCAGCGCGTAAGTCCCCCGAGTCTCTCCCCTATAAATGGGATTGATGGAAAACAAGACAATGTGCCCGGCACCGGAAGGAACATCGATCACCGCCGGATGCTGCGCGACTTCGTCTCCGCCTACCACCAATCCTGAAATCAAAAACTCGTCAGCATCCGCGTACCGCAAAATTACGCGAGGTCGCTGTGCTGGAGGGATCACGCGAAAGCCGTTGATCCTTTGCTCAGCCAGAACCGGAGGAGTCTCCCAAATCTCCGATGTCGGCTCTTCGGAAACTTCCGTTGCCGGGCGCCCAACTGCAAAATCTGTATCGTCCGCAGTGCCACGGCCCGTCGGCCGTTCTTTCGAATGACTTCCCAGGCGTCGCCTTCGTCGTTCGCCCGCGATGCTCGATAGCGAAAAAATCGCGCATTGATCGCAATATGCAGCGGTCTTCTCGCTGTAGCCATAAGCGATCGGACTCGCCCCATCCACTAGCCGAGTTCCTACTACCGCGCCGACGATGTTTTCTTTCTGCGGAGTCCCTAAATTCACGCCATCGGTCATCCCCATCGAAATAGCAAATCGCGAGGTGTCCGCTGAGGTCAGCAGCACGCCGCCCTTCTCGACGAATGCCTGGAGTTGCGCCACCCCTTCCCATCCCAAACCAGGGCGAACGTCGTCGGTAGAGTCATTCTTCCCCACCAGATTCGGTGTCTCCGGCGTCGTCTTCCACGGCAACGCATTTCCCCAATTCGTAGGCGCTCCGTTCACAATCAAATTCGGCGACGCGCCATACCCGACCGGCGGAAATAAAATTACGTCGTACTTGCCATGGAGATCCTCGATTTTCGCCAATTTTTGAGTACTCATGTAGTCGTACGGCACGCCCATCAAATCCAGCGCTTGCCGCCACCAACCTTCGGTCTGTGTGCTGATCCAGGTGTGCACAAGCGCTACTCTCGCTGCGCGTACCGGGTGGGTCTTCACACTGGGCGACGCCGTCAAGCTGATCGCGCGTAGACCCGATTCGCTGGCCGCCCGCTCCAGGTCCGACCGGCTCGCGCCGCGCACCAGAACGGATCCGCGATTGAATTGTTTCCCGCCGGCCTCAAACGGCTCCTCAGCCGCCTCCATTGAGGCATCCTTTAGTTTGTAGCGCAGCGTCGCTATGCCCGGCTCCGCAGTGTTGTTGATCGCAAACAGGTTTCCTGTGCCCTCGACACCACCCGGCTTGCGCACCTCTTTGACTGGCTCCATCGCCACGTCCAAAACCTTCGGGTCCGTTACGCGCGTTACTTGCACACCGAACAATTCCCCGAAAGTCCACCCGGTATCATCGTAGGGCGTTTTCTGTGGATCGTTTGGGCTCCAGAATTGATAGTCCAGCAAGGCATCCGCGATTCGCGAGTACGGCTGATCCATTCGCACGATGTAGCTTCCCGCGGGAAACTCCTTCGTGGTAGGCCCGGTTTCCTCTTCGTTCTGATCTTTGGTTTTTTTGGTATCGCGCTTGCCGGACTTTTTGGCTTTCTTCGCCGGTAACGTCACCGCAAAAGCCGCCGTCGCTTGCGAAATCTCCACACTTTGCTTCTGCAGTGTCTGCAGCAACTCCGCCTGCAGCTGCGATTTAGGATCGTCCGCGGGCAGAACATACGCGGCCGGCCCTTCCGCTCCCGGCTTCTGGACCGAGCGTTTGGCCTTTAGATAGAAATTCTTCAAAAACAGCTGCTTGTTTTGACTGAAGTAATGCAGAGACGTCAGAACTCCGGTCTGCTCGTAATTATTATTGTTCCGCTGTGACCACAATGTTTTGGGAAGCGGCGGATTCTGTTTGTACCACGTCCGCGCATATTCTTCCGGATCGAGCGTCCGCTCGATCGTATCCGCTCCGCCGTTCCCAAAGGTTTCATACAGCCGGCTGACCCCATTGTGCAGCGCTGCAATGAACATCAAATATCCCGGCGACCAGGTATCGAAATCTCCATGTGTAAATACTCCGGGCATTCCGAACTTCGTCAAATCCGCCACGTTGCGCGCACCGATCATCTGCCATTCGTCCGCCAGAATCGGATCGATCCACGCATTGTATGGACCATCACCCACGGTGTTGTCGTAGAGATATGGCACAGACTCGTGTAGGTCGTGCAACACCTGTGCCTTCATCCCTACGTATTCGTTCAAGACATTTTCCGTGAGCTTCAGCGTCACGCCCATCGCGTCGCGATTGTTGTCGTGCGCGACGTACTTCCCCCAATAAAGCAGCGGCGGATAGAAGTCTTTGGGATGCGCGAGATGCCAGCGATACAGATCGACCATGCGGTCGCGCCCGTCGACTTCCACGACTGGGGTAATCAGGGTGATCACGCCATCGCGGATTTCGCGAAAATACTGGCTCTCGTCTACCGCCAATCGATACGCCATCTCCATCAACGCCGTAGGCGCACCGGTTTCGGGTGAGTGAATCGTTCCGGTGACGTAATAAACCGGAGTCGATTGCGCCACAATGCGGTCGGCCTCTGCGTCGTTCAGCTTGATCGTTCGTGGATCCGCCAATTTCGCCAGGCGTGCGCGGTTTTCTTCCAGTTTCCTCAGGTTCACTTCCGATGACACCGCAACCGCGATCATCTCGCGCCCTTCTTCGGTGCTACCGATGGAGAACACCTTCACCCGCGGGGATGTCTTCTCCAACATGCGCATATATTTGTAGACGTCTGAGGAGTACGGCAGAATCCCCGGCGCCCCGGCCACGTCTCCCAAGACCACCTGTGGCGTAGGCACCGTCTTCGAAGCCGGCAAGTAATCAACCAGCGGCGAAGTGAAATACGGCGCCGTCGTATACTTCTTCATCTTCGCGGTGTACGCCTCGTCGATCGGCTGTTTCGGATCGCGCCCGGGCGCCGTCTCTCCGTCAGCTGCGCGCGCTACGCCGCAGACTGCCAGGCACAAGATCGCCGTGACCGCCCGCACCCGTACTCTCTTCCAATCGATCATCATGATTCCCCTAAGTTGCTCATTGAAAATCGCGCTAGGCATCAACCGTGGGCGTCGCGCTCACTTATCTTCTAAAAACAGCACGCTCACCGGCGCGGGCACCTTCACTTCTTCCCCGGTCGGCGTCAATGCTCCAGTCGCCGCATCGATCTTGAACACCACCACATTCCCAGATTCCTGATTCGCGGCCAGCAGGTATGCACCCGTTGGATCGATTGCGAAATTCCGAGGCGTCCTTCCTTTCGTCGATACGCGGCCGATCTCCTTTAGCGTCCCCTTTGCCGGATCGATGGCAAAAATCGTGATGGTATCGACTCCCGCGCGGTTCGAGGCATACAAGAATTTACCCGACGGATGCATCACAATCTCCGCGGCCTCGGTTGGGCCCGAATAATCCTTCGGCAGTGTCGGGGCCGTCTGAATCGCGGTCAGCGCGCCCTTCTTAGCGTCATACGAAAACGCCGTGACAGTGGTCGCCATCTCCGTCAAAACATATCCAAACTTTCCGTTGGGATGAAAGGCAAAGTGCCGCGGACCCGATCCCGGCTTCACCTGCGCAAAGGGCGGCGTATTCGGTGTCAGCGATCCCCTGCCTGGATCCAACTTGTATATCAAGACATCGTCGAGCCCGAGGTCAGCGGCCAGCGCGAATCGATTATCCGGCGACATGGCAATCCAGTGCGCATGCGGCCCTTCTTGACGCTCTTTATCCACGCTCGAGCCCGAGTGTTGCACAAATCCCTTTACCAGACTCAGGCTGCCGTCGCCCTGAACCTCAAAGGTCGCCACGCTTCCGCCGTCATAGTTCGCCACGAGCACCCAACGCCCTGTCGAGTCCAACGACACATAGCATGGGCCGGCGCCGTGCGTCGAAACCTGATTCAATAAGGTCAGCTTTCCCGTCTTATGATCGATGGCAAACGCACTGAGGGCTCCACTTTTCTGACCGTTGAAATCACCGACTTCGTTCACGGCATACAAATATTTCCCGCTCGGATGCACTGCCAGAAAAGACGGGTCCATCGACTCCGTAGCTAGTCCAATTTCGCTGAGTTTCCCGGTGCCCGCGTCAAATCGGTAGGCGTAAATTCCTTTGCTCTCCTGCTTGGTGGTGTAGGTCCCGATGTAAACGAGGTATCGCGACGCAGCCTGCTGGGCGAAGATAGCCTGGGGGAATCCGAGCGAAGAGCCGAGAAAAATTGCACCAAGAACGATCGGACCAAAGAGCCGCCGTGAAATTTTCATAGGCCGCAAATTGTAGCACTATGCTCAAAACTAGGCCGCAAAAGTAAATCGGGCCTGGATAACATCCTGGCCCGATGGAACGTAAATCAAGTGCAACAACCGCAATCGTTATTTCTTTTCTTCTTCGCTTTCTTCCTGAAGGACGGCTGCCGCTGCCACGTGGTCATCTTCGTCGAGCCGTAGCAACCGCACGCCCTGAGTCGACCGGCCGGCTTCGCGAATTTCGTTTGCGTGTACGCGAATTACTTTCCCGTTGTGGGTGATGATCATCACGTCGGATTCTTCGGTCACCTGTAGGGTCGCCACGACCGACCCGTTGCGATCGGTGGTCTTCATGTTGACGACGCCCTTACCGCCGCGGGACGTGATGCGATACTCAGCCAGTGGCGTACGCTTGCCGTAACCCTCTTCGGCGACAGTCAGCATCAGGGTCATCAACGAATCTTTGATGTGCTCGTTCTCCAGTTCTTCAAGGTTTTGCGATTCCTGCTTGTGTTCCTTGGCGATGATCTCGAAATCCGGCTGCACCGCATCCATGCTGACGACATAGTCGTCCTTGTCCAGGTCCATGCCGTTCACGCCACCGGCGTTGCGTCCCATCGGCCGCACTTCGGTCTCGCGGAACAAAATCGCCTGACCTTCGTGACTCGCCAGGAAAATCATCTGCTTGCCGTCCGTCAGCTTTGCTCCGATCAATTCGTCTTTGGCTTCCAGGTTGATGGCGATGATGCCGGTCGATCGCGGGTTGGAGAATTCCATCAGCGTCGACTTTTTTACCGTTCCACTCTTGGTGGCCATGAACACGAAGCGGCCCACTTCCTCCAGGTTGCGTGCCGCGACTAGTGCCGTCAGCTTTTCGTCTTCCTGGAATTTCACCAGGCTCGAAATTGCCTTGCCTCGCGTTGCCGCCGCGGCTTCAGGAAGCTCGTACACTTTGAGCCAGTAGACGCGCCCCTTCGACGTGAATAGCAAAATGTAACTGTGCGCCGAGGCAATGAAGAGGTGCTCAACAAAGTCCTCTTCTTTGGTTCGAGCGCCGATGCGGCCTTTGCCGCCGCGCGACTGGTGCCGGTACGTCTCTGCGGCCGTCCGCTTGATGTAACCCGCATGGCTCACGGTGATGAGCATGTCCGTATCCGCAATCAGGTCTTCGAGCTTGATCTCATCGACCTTGTCCACGATCTGCGTCCGTCGATCGTCGCCGTAAGCTTTTTGTACTTCCTTCAACTCTCCGCTGATCACCTGCTTCAGTCGCTTGTCACTCGACAGTATTTCTTCCAGCTCGGCGATGCGTTCGCGGATGGACTTCAATTCCTTGAGGATTTCGTCCACCGACAACTGCGTCAGACGATGCAGTTGCAATTCCAGAATCGCGTCCACTTGGACCGGTGTAAGGCCTATTACCCCAACACGCGTCGCGCCCGCATCGCCCTCTAGCGGCCCGACCTTGTATTTCCGGCCGTCCAGCTTCACGCCCGCCAACTTGCGGGACTTTCCGTTCTCCGTGAATGTGACTTCTTGGTCGGTGAAATACTTGAGCAAATTCTCCTTGGCTTCTGCGCGGCTCCCCGACCCGCGAATAATGCGGATTACGTCGTCCAGATGGTCGAGCGCAATCTGGTATCCCACCAGGATGTGCTCGCGTTCGCGGGCTTTGCGAAGCTCGAAGGCAGACCGCCGCCGGACGACTTCCACGCGGTGTTCAATGAATAGCTTGATCATCGGGATCAGCCCCAGCTCTCGGGGCTGGCCTGCGACGATCGAAAGCAGGATCATGCCGAACGATTCCTGCATCTGTGTGTGCTTGAAAAGATGATTCAGGACCAGCTGCGCCTCTTCGCCGCGCTTGATCTCAATCACAATGCGCATGCCTTCGCGCGAAGATTCGTCCCGTACATCGGCAATGCCATCGATCTTCTTGGATTGCGCCAGATCGGCGATGCGCTCGATCAGTGTCTTTTTGTTGACCTGATACGGAATTTCGGTGACCACGATGTTCTCGCGGTCCTTGCCGACTTCCTCGATTGCGGCCTTCGCGCGCATCGTGAAACTGCCGCGCCCATTCTTGTAAGCAGCCTCAATGCCTTCGCGGCCGGCGATGTATGCGGCGGTGGGGAAATCCGGCCCCGGCACGAGCTTCATCACTTCCTTCAGGGTCGCGTCCGGCTTCTCGATCAGCAACAGCGCTGCATCTACAATTTCCCGCAGATTGTGCGGCGGAATGTTCGTGGCCATGCCGACTGCGATGCCGCTGGCGCCATTGACCAGCAAATTTGGGATGCGGGAAGGCAGAACCACCGGCTCTTGGCGAGTCTGGTCAAAGTTCGGAATGAAATCGACGGTCTCCTTTTCGAGGTCGGAAAGAATATCCTCGCTGATTTTTGCCAGCCGCGCTTCCGTGTACCGCATCGCCGCCGGGGGATCGCCATCCACCGAGCCGTAGTTTCCCTGGCCGTCGACCAGCGGATACCGCATGTTGAAATCTTGCGCCAGGCGCACCAGCGCCGGATAAATCACCGCTTCTCCGTGCGGGTGGTAGTTGCCGGAAGTGTCGCCGCAGATCTTTGCGCATTTGCGATAGCCGCGATTCGATGCCAGGCCTAAATCGTTCATGGCTACCAGGATGCGCCGTTGCACCGGCTTCAATCCGTCGCGCACATCGGGAAGCGCGCGAGCGATGATTACGCTCATCGCATAGTCGAGGTACGACTTGCGCATCTCCGCTTCAATGTCAATCGGAAGCAGTACCGATGTATTTTTCTCGTCCGCCATTGTTCCTCAGCTCGTCAGGTTTTCTATTTGCTCCAGCGCGTAAGCTTTTACGGTGTCGAAGGCATCCGCCGCGTTGGTGAAGCGCCGCGTTGCGAAGTGCTCCTCGAGTTGCCGCAAAAACGTGTCACGCTGCGCTTGGTCCCGAAACTCAACGACTACACCGCGCGCAATATCGGGTGCGTTCGTTGGCGTGGCGCGAAACTCGCTGCAGCTCAGTCCCCGCAGACCCGGCAGCGTCGTCCATCCCAGCTGATAAATCATCGCCGGTCTTTCGCCGGCGATCGCAACAGATAGAACGCGCCTAGCCCCACGCACAACACCACCGCAATTCCAACCAAACTGACCAATAACTCTGTCCGATACAAATCCGCCGCCGAGGGATCCAGCGGCAACGCGCGACGCCATTCGCGATACTCTCTCAAGACCTGCGGAACTCTGAATCCCGTGACCGCAACCGCCGCGATCAACAAGCCCCAACGAATGGCGTCACGGTACGATCGATTTGGCGTGTCGTTATCCGCCATCGCCGCTAAATATCCAGGTTCACGACTTCCAGTGCGTTTTCCTCGATGAACTTGCGCCGCGCTTCGACATTTTCCCCCATCAGAGTAGTGAAAATGTCTTCGGCAGCAACAGCGTCCTCGAGTTTCACCTGCAGCAGCGTACGAGTCTCCGCATTCATGGTGGTTTCCCAGAGCTGCTCGGCGTTCATTTCGCCCAAGCCTTTGAATCGGGTGATGGTGAAATCCTTCTTGGCATCTTCGACGACGTAGTTCAGCACGTCCTGGGCTTTTTCCTTGGTGATTTTCGTGCCGTTGTTGGTCACCACGAAGGGAGGTTTGTTGAATTCCTCGATCGACTTGGTCAGCGATCGCAGCCGCTTGTACTCCGCGGTGGAGGCCAAGGCCCAATTGATTCTCTGGTTGTGCGGCGGCCCAAACTGGATCTCGTAGAGGCTGTGCTCTTCGTCGAAAACGATTTTGCCTTCCGACTTGATCTTGGCCTTGTCGATCTCTTTCAGCAGTTTTTCCAGAGGTTTCTTTTCTTCGAAATCGGTCTTTTTCTCCAAGCCGCTTTCCGCCAGCAGCTCCACAAGAGCAGGCTCCCGCAGGCGCCTCCCCAGCTTCGCGGTCGCCGCTTCGTATTCCTGGACGTTGAGAAGGAACTTGGTGAGTCCCGCGCCCTCCAGCGAAACGCCCTCCTTAGCCTTGACGACGTGGTCTTCGGTGGCGCGCTTCATTAATTCGTGCGCGAAATCGCTCTCGTCGCGGATGTAGCGCTCGCTCTTTCCCCGCTTAACGCGATAGAGCGGCGGCTGCGCAATGTAGACGTGGCCACGCTCGATCAGCTCCTTCATGTGGCGGAAGAAAAAGGTGAGCAAAAGGGTGCGGATGTGGCTGCCGTCGACGTCCGCGTCGGTCATCAGAATAATCTTGTGATAGCGAAGCTTCCCAGCGTCGAAATCGTCTTTGCCGATGCCGGTGCCGAGCGCAGTGATGATGGCGCGAATTTCTTCGTGCCCCAGCATCTTGTCGTAGCGCGCTTTCTCAACGTTGAGGATTTTGCCTTTCAGCGGAAGGATTGCCTGCGACTTGCGATCGCGACCCATCTTGGCCGAGCCGCCCGCCGATTCACCCTCAACCACGAACAATTCGCAACGCGAAGGATCGCGCTCCTGGCAATCGGCGAGTTTTCCCGGCAGGCCGCTGGAATCCATCGCGGATTTTCGCCGCGTCAGCTCGCGCGCTTTCCGTGCAGCTTCTCGCGCACGGGCCGCTTCAATGCACTTGCCGATGATGCGGCGCGCCACCGTGGAATGTTTGTCGAACCACTCGCTGAGCCGTTCGTTGACCAGTTGCTCGACGTCGCCCTTGATGTCGCTGTTGAGCTTACCCTTCGTCTGGCCTTCGAATTGAGGCTGCGGCAAACGTACGCTCACTACCGCGACCAGACCCTCACGCACATCGTCACCGGTAATGGTGACTTCGTCCTTCTGCTCTTTCAGCATGCCGGCCGAGGAAGCGAAATTGTTGATCGTGCGCGTCAGCGAAGATCGAAACCCGGAAAGATGCGTGCCGCCGTCAACGGTATTAATCGTGTTGGCGAACGCGAAGACATTTTCGCCATAGCTGTCGTTGTACTGCAGCGCGATTTCGATTTCGACGTTGCCGCGCTTCCCTTCTATATAGATCGGTGAATCATGCAACGTACTCTTGCCGCGATTCAGATGCTTCACGAATTCGCTGATGCCGCCGGTGAAGCGAAATTCGGTTGTTTTTTCGGTGCGCTCGTCGGCGAGCGTGATCTTCAGACCCTTGTTAAGAAAGGCTAGTTCGCGCAATCGCTGCGCCAGCGTATCGAAGCTGTAAACGGTCTTTTCAAAGATCGCTGGATCGGGATGAAAGGTGATCTTGGTTCCGGTTTTTCGCGTCTTGCCGGTTTGCTTCAGCTTTGAGGTGGGTTTCCCTTTTTCGTAGGTCTGCTCCCACACCGCGCCATCGCGCGAAATTTCCAGCTCCAGCCAATCTGCGAGGGCATTGACCACGGAAACGCCAACACCGTGCAAGCCGCCGGAAACTTTGTAAGTGTCGCTGTCGAATTTTCCCCCGGCGTGAAGAACGGTGAGGACTACTTCAGCAGCGGGCCGCTTTTCGGTAGCGTGCATATCCACTGGAATCCCGCGGCCGTTGTCCACAACGGTAATGGAATCATCGGCGTGCACGATGACGTTAATTTCATCCGCGTGGCCGGCCATGGCTTCGTCGACGGAGTTGTCCACCACTTCCCAGACCAAATGGTGCAATCCCATTTCGCCGGTTGAGCCAATGTACATCGCGGGCCGCAAGCGCACGGCTTCCAGGCCGCCCAAAACCTTGATCGACTTTGCGTCGTACTTGTGGCCTTGCGGATTTCCGACTTCTTCTTTGTCGCCCATTCTTTCTCCTGATCAACCGTGCCGCGAACGCATCACGCTCACACCAAAAACCGAAGTCGCGTTTTTAAAAAGCGCGCGCCTTGCGGCCGAGTAGCTCATGCCGATCGAAAAATACTTCGCTACCAATGAGGGAAGGCTTGGTTGCGGACTGATCCGTACGTCGCCTTACCCTTTGATCCCGATCGCAAGCGACCGGAACTCGTAGGGTTCCTGCTTCATCCCATCTCGCGCAGCGAGACGTGGCGAAGACTTCAACGCCCAGCGGATCGAAATCCCTGGGCCTACTCCAAGCAAGCTCACGGCAAAGGCCCCTGGCGCAGGGCCGAAATCATGCCGCACTCACTGGGCGGACGTGCTCTGATTGCTCAGAGCGGGCCGATCTGGAGGAAACCAGACTGCGAATCAACTACGGTAAACATTGTACCCGATTGGACGCAAAATCCCAAGCGAAAATGGCCGCTTGTGGATCACTAACCGGCTTCATTTCAATTATTTACACGCGATACGCGTGAGGGCCAACAGCTTCGTGCGACAGCCCCTGCCGATGGCATCCGGCTATTGAGCTCGATGGGAATTTGCAGGGGCTAACCGAATAGCCCGGCCGGCAGGACAAAAAACGGCGATAAAGATTGCCTGGCGCGTCGCCCAGAGACCTAGTGCGCGGCCGTCAAATGCGCATGGGCATGATGATGTAGCGGTAGCGATAGCTTTCGTCCGCCAACGGACGCATCTGGCCGGCGGATTGTTCGTCTTTCAACTCGATGCTCACTGGGCCGTCGGCCGCAGCGGAAAGAAAGTCGAGCATATAGCTAGAGTTGAAGCCGATAGCGATGGGCTCGCCGTTGTATTCCTTCTCGATATTTTCCTTGGCCTCGCCATATTCAGGGCTGGACGCGGAAATTTCGATGCCTTCCTTGGAGACCGCCAGCTTGACCGCGTGCGAACGCTGGTCGGCGAGCTGCGACACGCGGCGGACCGCATCGCTTAGTTCGGTGCGCTCGAGTGTCACGGTCTTGTTGTTATCGCGCGGCAGCACTGCTTCATAATTTGGAAACTGACCGGTGAGAATGCGTGAAATCAGCAGGCGATGACCGACGTGGAAAAATAGGTGGCTCTCGTCTTTGGCAAACTCTATCTGGGCATCCTGCCCCGCGGCGCTGGCGAGCTTTTCTACTTCGTCCATGGCTTTCTTGGGAATCAATACCTTCATTTCGCCGTTCAGGCCGGCAAGCTTCTGATCGGTTTCGGCCAAGGCCAAGCGATGGCCATCGGTCGCAACCATAGCGAGGGTGTCTGGTTTCAGAATCAATAAGCCCCCGTTCAGCGTGTAACGCGATTCTTCCATGGAGATGGCAAATTTTGTCTTGCCTATCAGGCTTTCCATCACGGGCGCCGAAATCTTCACCAGTGTGTGTGGCATGGCAGGCAAAGCCGGAAAGTTTTCCTTGGCCATGCCGACGAGTTTGTATTTCTTTCTCTCGCTGACGATCTCCACCCAGTGATTTTCCAGTAGCCGGCACTTGATTTCACCTTCAGGCAGCAAGCGAACGAGTTCTAATAGTTTCTTAGCGGGGATAGTGCCGGCGCCTTCTTTCTTAACCTTCGCTTCGCAGGACGTGCGGATGCTGAGCTCCAGGTCTGTCGCCGTGATCGTGAGGCGGTTGCCTTTGGCCTCGACGAGCAGATTCGACAGAATGGGAATCGTCGTCTTGCGTTCGACGACGCCTTGGGTGGTGCTGAGCTCATTCAACAGCAGGGACTTAGTTACGCTGAATTCCATCGCTTGATGTTCCTCGCGGGCGGTTCCTGGTGCTGTCATGTGTCTGCGCAACCCCTCAGCGGCGCCGGTACTGGCCGCTACCTGCTGGTGCGTACTCTACTCGTTTTTGCGCGAAGTATAAAGCCTGACAAATGCACGGAGGCTGTGGAAAGCGATAGAAATTCGCCGACGGATGGCGCGCTACTGCTGTAACCGTAGGGTCGGTTTGATTCTCTACTTCGCAGATATGCACGGCGGAGATTGGCGGTAGGCACATCAAGATTTCCTCACCAACAAATTCAACAACGTTCCTTGGGTTTGTTGGCTTGAAAAAATCAGACGAGAGCTTGTTGTTGTGATGATTGCTGTGAAGATGTGGAAAATATCAAACCGACTGCTGCGGGCTGCGAACAGTGGCGCTCTCATACAAGTGGTCTGCAGTGGGAACAGTGGAAAAATGTCGTCAAGGGCTGCCGTCACACTGCGCGAGTTAAAAGCATGCTCACACTTTCAACACGAAATCCGAGCAATTCACAACAGTTCTCCACAGACTTCCATTCAGACATTTCCCTAACAGATAAATCGCCCGTAAACCAAGGACGTGTTCGGAAGACCAAGCCCGATGGGGTGAGCCAGGAACTGCACAATGCAAGCACGCCAGCGCTAGGCGGGTGGGAGGCCGCTGGCGCGGGACGATGCCGTTGTAAGTTATTGCTACTGCAGAGCGTCCATCAATCGCGTAATCGTGCGGTTAAGTTCCTTGTCGGAGCGCCGCATCTCTTCGATCTTGTTGATGGAATGAAGATCGGTGGTGTGATGCTTGCCGCCGAACTGCCGCCCAATTTCCGGCAGCGAGGCGGTGGTAAGTTGCTTGACGATGTACATCGCCACCTGGCGCGGGAATGCAATCGCGCGGGTGTTGCTTCGGACTTTCAGATCCTGCTCGCGCAAGTTGAAATGTTCGCTCACGCGCTTCTGGATCAGGTCGATAGTGACGCGCTTTTCCTGCGAAGCAATGATGTTGCGCAACACCTGCTGTGCGGTGGCGAGGGAAATGGAAGCGCCGGTCAATGAGGCATAAGCCATCAATCGGGTAAGTGCGCCCTCAAGTTCGCGCACATTCGATTTGATGGCGCGGGCGATATATTCGGCAACTTCGTCCGGCAGCGGGAACCTATCGTTCTCGGCCTTCTTTTGCAAGATCGCAATCTTGGTTTCCAGATCGGGCGGCTGAATGTCGGCGATCAGGCCCCACTCAAAACGCGAGCGGAGGCGCTCTTCGATGGAGTTGATATCTTTCGGCAGGCAGTCGGACGAAATGACGATCTGTTTCTGCTGTTCGTAGAGCGCATTGAAGGTATGGAAGAACTCTTCCTGCGTGCGCTCCTTGCCGGCGATGAACTGGATGTCGTCAACCAGCAGAACATCCACCGTGTGGAAGCGATCGCGAAACGAAATCATACGGTCGAAACGCAGCGAGTTGATCACTTCGATCGTGAATTTTTCCGCGCTGACATAGCTCAACCGCATCGCCGGATTCCGCTTCTTAATGGTGTGCCCGATGGCGTGCATCAAGTGCGTCTTGCCCATGCCCACACCACCATAGAGAAACAAGGGGTTATACGATTTGGAGGGCTGCTCAGCCACCGCTCGCGACGCGGCGTGCGCGAATTCATTGGATTTGCCGACCACGAAAGAGTCGAAGGTGTACCGGGCATTCAGTTGATGGTCGCTGCTCTCGAAATCCAGCTTCGACTGCTTAGTGGGGCCCGTTACCGAGGCCGGAGACCCGGCCGCGGGCTCTTCCTCGGTGCAAACATATTGCACGCGCATATTGGGCGTACCAATTTCATGGAAAACCGCCTTCACAATCTCGCCGTACGTGCGTGTCAACACCTGGCGAAAAACGCCGCTGGGAATTTGAACAAAAAGAGTCTCACCCTCCGCGCGATTCAGGCGCGTAGGCTGGAACCACGTCGTATACGTATTGATGCTGACTCGAGACTTTACGTGTTCCAGGAACTTGTCCCAGGAATTTACGGCGTCTCGCCCTGTTTGAGTGGCAGTTGTCATCGCTAGAGAAAAGCAGATCCTGCGCTATTTCCACAGATGTGAAAAAGTTGTGGAAAGCAGGCCTATCCGTCCTTTTTAGACCTCGGGGTTCAATCCTCGCTGGATAGCCGCCGCGTGCCCCTGTTGCTTCGCGCATAATTCGGCCGCGTCACGAACATGCGCGCAATACCTATCTAAGACAGCGCGGGATTGTCGCCGATTGATGCGTGGCAGGCAAGCGAAAAGTGTGCGAAGGCTGCGAGCGCCAGAGCAGATCGTTCACATGCACTTCACAGTTTTTCCACAAGCACAGAATTTGTGCAATCGCTTCGTTAAAATCAAAATCCAAAGGGAAATTCACGAAAAAGCCTCGGCAGTCGAAAGATTTCGTCTCGCTGTGAGACAAAAATGCCTGAGGAAAACTCGCTTCGTTTCGTTTATTTTTTGGTCCGCTTATCGGCGAACTCGCTCGCCTTAGTACTCGCTGTGCGTCACCTCAGTGACTAATTTTGTCCGGCCGATCGAACTCGTAGATGCCCAGGGGATCGCTGCCTACGACCAGGCGCTGAGATTCGATCAAAATCGTCTTGGCCACCAATCGCGCTCCTTCCGGTGTATACATCTGGTAGCTGGCTCGGCGACTCCCCTCCTTATCGAAGCGCATCAGGGTGTTGCCTACAGCCATCCACACTTCCCCCGTGGCGCGGTCAACGCCAAACGCGTTCAGAACTCGTTTGAAATACGGCGACTTCTGATGTTTTTCCTGACGAATAATCTCTCGCCGAACCGCCTGGGCCTCGGAAGCCGCCTCCAGGGCCGTGTATTGAATATCAGGACCTAAACCATAGCCGTGACGATCGTATTGCCGAACTGTCGGCTCGGGGGTGTATGCGAAACCATAGAAAAGATGACCTTTAGCGTCGGTCTCCAGGTCTCCAATATTGAGAAAACGATTCAAATCCGACCGATCGCTGATTTGCTCCGGATCGCCAAAGTCACGGACGTCCCTGCCATTTTTATCGAACACAATGACCAGGTGCGGCTCCCGAAGCGTGGCCACGGCCACCTCGCCCTCGCCCAATGCGGCCACCGACGTGGGGGCCGGGACCGATATCGATCGTAGTAAGGAGCCATCCGGGGAAAACACTTCGATGGAGTTTCCCCCGCGGTCCGCTACGTAAATCCGGCCCTCCGCGTCAACGTCGCAATCTTCGCCAAAGACGATGCCTCCCAGGGCAGGCTTAATGCCTGGCTGGGCTGTTGGGATCGCCAGTACCTGTTGCCCTTTGGCATCCAACACCACCAGGCCGGGCGACGGAGAAGCCAGGATATAGGTCCGGCCATCGGTGGCGCGTCTAACCGAGCGCAACCCCGGGCCAATGTTGGGAAATAACTTGGCCTTGGCGGTCAGATCGGCGTCGCCCTGGGCGAAACCCGTAGGCGCGCAAGCCCACAGACACAGCAACGCCATGATTCGCATGGTGAGACCCAAATTTTGTTGCATGAAGCCTCAGATTACCGTGAGACGCAATCGGGTTGCCTGGCGTTGCGGTGCCGACCTTCTGAGCTGGCTTGCCTGCATCCGGAGGTGACTCAGTCCGCGCGCAACCGCAGGCGCTCGATCGATTTGGCGCGTAAACGTCCTGTAGCATTGCGCTGCCCTGAATCATCGGTTTCGATCAGCACGCAATTCATCTGCACATCCCCACTGGCCACTTCGAAGCGCGCCGGAAGCCCATCCAGGAAGCGCTTGATAATGGCCTCGCGATCCATGCCGATTACACCGGCGTGCGGACCCGTCATTCCGACATCACAAATGAAGGCCGTACCTTGCGGCAAGACACGCTCATCGGCGGTCGTCACATGCGTATGCGTGCCAACCACGGCGGTAACCCGTCCGTCCAAATGCCAGCCCATCGCGATTTTCTCGCTGGTAGTTTCGGCGTGGATGTCCACCAGGATAAATTCGATATCAGCCGGAAGCTTGGCCAGTTCGGCGTCCGCAGTGCGAAATGGATCCTCAATAGCGGGCAGAAAGATGCGACCCTGCAGGTTCAGAACAGCATAGCGCGTCCCATTTTTCGCGGTACCCGCAAAAACTCCGCTTCCCGGATTTCCCGGCGGGAAATTGTGTGGTCGCAGCAGTCGCGGCTGATGCGGCATGTACTCAAGCACTTCCCTGCGGTCCCAGCTATGGTTGCCGCCCGTCAGGACGTCTATCCCGGTGCCCAGCAGGTCTTCGGCCAGGCGCGGCGTGATGCCAAACCCTGAGGCGGAATTCTCCCCATTGGCGATTACCAGGTCGATCTGTCGTTGCTTGACGAGATCCGCCAACCGTTCTTGCACAATTTGACGGCCGGGCGAACCTACGATGTCGCCGATGAACAGTACGCGCATAGAAAGTCGGAATTAGGCTGTCTCAAAAGCAATAAAAAAGAGCGGACTGCTTGGCCGTGGGGAACTAGGCCGTGAACCTCTGAATTAGGTGGGCGCCACGAGCCAACCATTAGGCTTTCCTGCCCCGCTCGCGTCCCGGACCGACCTCAGCCATGCCGGGAAGCCAAAGGGACAGGCCGTGCACACAGGCTGTCTATCCGCAGCTCCTCAGAGATTCGTCATTGGTTCAAACAGCTTTCGTTCCCGCACCTGCTTCGAAGTGCCGCTCCGGCGGCTATTGTATCCCGGGGCTGCGGCGATGGCCAAACCACGCCCGCGCCGCTTGGGCAAAAGTTAACGGGTTTAACGGGGAGTTTGCACTTTCACGGAGTCGAACAATGCTTCGATCGTCATAGGCCATGCGCCGTCCCCGGCTATCCCAGCTAGAGACCGGAAGGCATGCAGTCCCAGCCTGCGGTAGCTCTCGAATTGTGACTCGTCAAACCACTGGTCAGCCGTCGGCTGGTCTGGAAACTCTGGATGCATGTCCCGATACGCCAGAACGTCCCGCGGCGTCGTCGAACTCATGGTCGGTTTGACGTAAAGCAACTTTCCGGTGACCATCAGCCCGTCATCGGCACATGCCGGGTAGCGGATCGCTCCAATCACGCCGTGCACCTGCGCGAACCCATCCGCTGACGGAAGCCGAATCGGTGTCGGATCGATGGTGATCTCCACACCCAGGTCGCTTCGGCACTTACGGATGGCATTTCCCAGATCGCCAAAGTGCATGCCTTGGTCGGCATCCGCGTCGCACGCGACGATGTACTTGCAGCGGCGCCGCACCAGTTCATAAATGCCCAGATTTTCAAAGTGTCCGCCATCGGAGAGGTAGACATAGTCGGAGCGATCCGTCGTCGACGCGAACAACTCTTTCAGCAGGTACAACAGCGAGCAGGGCGGCCCGCCTTCCGGCGCTCCCAGGGCCAACTCGTCATTCTTGTAGCGCGGATTGGCCAGCCACCATCCCAGCCGCACATTGAAAACGGTCATCAGGAACGCCAGTGGCGGCGAGGTGTGATATCCCATGTTCGGGCTGGCCGCCGCCCCAGAAATCGATATGGCCGTTCCCAGGTGAACTCCGCCGATCTCCGCATGAAACGGATCCTCTTTGTTCAGGGGATAGGCGTACTGTTCGGTCTCGCGATAGCCGCCCGGCTGTTTAGCTTTTGCAGCGTTGCGCATTTCTGAAAACTCGTATCCGCAAAATCGGGGCGTGAATACAAACGACTGGGCCTTGCGCTCCTGCCACGCGAGTCGTTCTCCATGAGTTACATTCAACGCCGCGCAGACGATCGGATAAGGCCCGTCGTAGCCCCTTTCTTCCACGAAAGCCGCCAGGGAAAATTCATCCTCGGGATCAAATCCGGTGAAAGGGTTCGGGTGCCGGGAAGTATCCAGCCGGGTCGCTCCCAGGTAACAGCGCACCAGCCGGTTGCGGTACATCAGATTCATCGAGAAAACATTGATGTCCACGCGATAGGCCACTAGGATGGAACCCAGCAAAAGCAATCCGCAATCAAGCCACATCCAGCGCACCGGAAACCGTGAGACCAGGCCCCAAAATTTTCTCTTGGCTCTGGTCGTCTGGCCCACGCTCGGTGCAGGCTTTACCGTGAGACTTCCGGAGATGGTCATTTCCGCGGGGTTCCTTGTAGCCCCTATGGAGCCAACACCGGGCGCGGCGCTCTCCGGCCTCACTTCCGCCGCGATGGACATGTTCTGTGCGGGAACGGTCGCGGCCGCGCGAGCCGGGCGTATGCGCGCGTCCAGCTTGCGTTCCGCCAGCCAGAATGTGCCCCACGACAGCAGTACCAGCATCCCAACGATGAAAATATAAGGGCAGGCCTGCGCCACTAAGTCGATGCCGGATGGGCCACGGTCTTTCTTCCCGGAAGTCTTGGGACTTTTTCCAGCGATTACTCCAAATGCGGTACTCAGCGCCCAGCTGGCGACCAATGCCAGCTTCGTTTTGATCCAGCCGGCCCACACCATCAATACCCACGGCACGAAAATGCTCAGAGCAAACAGCGCCGTCCAACCGGCAGTCAGCAAGAGCAGAAAACCCCCCGCCCTGCTCCACCATTCCTGTTCCTCGGGCTTGATTAGCAGCTTCATGAAGCCGATATGCAGCGTCCCGGTCAGCAGAAACGCCGCCACGAACAATGCCGGACCCCAGGTGAGACCATGCGCGAAGCCATGTCCCCAGCTTCGCCACGTCCGCACGATCTGATCCAACGGCACCAGCAAAAAACCGCCGATGGCGCCGGCAATAAAGGCGGTGACCGGAATGTAAGTCGCTTGCGTGACGCTGAATTTGATGCCCGGCTGCTTCGCGCTGCGAATCATCAGGATTCGGCAAGCCACGCCTGCTACGTGCACCAGCCCGTAGGCTGACGCTCCGATCACTGGCCAATACCACATCCTCCAGCGTTCGTCGTTAGCGGGCGCCAGCCATAGCGACATCCAGGTAGCTATGGCGCTGAGAAAAAGCGGCACGACGCTCAGCCCGAAGACGTATCCCGGGCCCGCGCTGGCCGGTGCCGGATTGGCGGTGAGAGAACAGCGCGCCGCTTGTATCGAGGCCCAGCAAATACTGAGAAATAAGAGAACAACGGCAATAACACCGGCTATCGTAGATCCTTGAAATCCGTCCCTAAGAATCCCGGGAAATGCCTGCGAGATCCAGCGGCTGCTTCGCAGGATGCACCACGGCACCACGATGATCGATCCCAGGAAGGCGATCAGGATGATTTGGTTGAGCAGCACGTTGCGAAGATACGCCGCGATCGCCGTCAAGGTGTCCGCACCAAAAATTCCCAGACGGGGCGTCAAATAATTACTGTAGTCACGCAGGAAGCTGACCTGTTTCGGCTCGGCGGCCGGCTCGCCAGGCTGGCGAACACATTGATAGTTGCCAAGTTGATCTTGGACCTTGCTGACACCGCTCCCGCCATCCTCACCCGCGCGCTTGATCCAGCTGATCAGCCATCCGCCGATGTAGCCGCCTCCGGAAACGGTCGACAAATAGGAAATCTTTGGCAACATCCGGGCTTGCGCTAATCCCTGCAAAAACCCGAGATTGAACGTAGCGCTGCGAATGCCACCGCCCGAAAATGCCACACCAAACACTGAGCCGGGTCCTGGCTTGGCGGCATCCGCGGCTTTTAGCGATGCGTTCTCCGCGTCTAAGACTTCCTGGAACGTGGGCATAGGCGCGACCTACCGAGACTCGCGGCGGCAGTTATGGGCGAGCTGCTGCACAAAGCACGGTTTATATCCGCCCGTAAAATACAGGTCAATACGTAATACTCGTACCTGTACGTAGTTCTAAAGTATTCCGCTTTACGCCGCGAGCAAACTTTGAGCGGGAAGGGCGTCCCCACTTGCGGGAGCGCCCTCGCTTAGCTCTATGCCGCCGCTATGCTAGAAGTGGAAACCTAATTCCATCGTTTCGGTCCGCGGCGTAACGAAATGCGTGCCGCTGAACGTCGACAAGAAGTTGTACAGAGCCACTTGGTTCGTAAGGTTGATCACCGTAAACCGCAGGCTCCACTTGTAGCGGTCGCCTCGGAACACGTTGTCGTCGCCCACGCTAAGGTCAAACAGATGACGCGGAGCAACGCGGGGAGGGTTGTGATCGTCGTTTTCCGTTCCCGGAGCCGGTAGGCTGATGCGCGTCGATCGATACAATGAGGGATCGCACGAAGTGAGCGGCGATGTCAGTGTCGGAACCTGGCTTCCACACACCAGGCCGGCTTGCATTTGCTGGTCGGCGGTCAGGCCCGTCAGATCCACCAGCGGCGTAACGGCCGGGTCATCTGCAACCGGCACGGCACCGGCCACCAGCCCGTTGTCATACCGCCAATTCATGGCGATCCACGGCCAGTTCTTCTTGGGCTGATACTGCACGTGCGTCGTTTGCTGAAACTTCTGATCGTGATCGATCCGGAACGCGCCTTGGGTGGTGAAGTCCGTACCCAATCCGCCGACTTGCGGATTGAAGAATCGCGAATTCACGCCGCTGAGCACCACGAACGCCGTCAAGCCGTGAAAATCCGGAACGCGAGCGCGAATCGAAAAACCACTGATCTTCGAATTGTGCCAGGCGATCGGAAATGTGATGGGGGTGTTAAACAGCACGCCGAAGTCAAAGGCGTTGTGCGTGTATTTCCATAGGTAATCGCTATCCACGACCAGATGCCGCCCGAAGGCTTGTTGGAATCCCGCGTGAAACTCATTTCGCTGCCCGGATCGAATTGGCCCCGGTGAGCCCAGGACGCTGGAGAACACACCAGCCGGATCTCCCAGGCTTCCGACGACCAGGTTTTCGTTGAAGGGAGTCTCCAGAATCCGAGCATAGGAAACCCGCAGCACGGTGTTCGAAGGCTTGATGTTATATGCGATTCCCAGCCGAGGTTCCACTTGGCTGTCCTGGCTGATGCCGCGATAGATGTCGCCGCGCACGCCCAGGTTAAACGACCAGTTGCCCGCGGTGATCGTGTCCTGGAGATAAAGCGCCACTTCCTTGATATCCGCGTGGCCGCGAAACCCGAACAGACTGCCCCCGCGGGTCAGGTCAATGGGAAGCAGCAACGAGCACGGATCGGCCAACGCCACGCCGCCCACAAAGCATGGATCGCCGTTGGCGTCTGTCAACGATGGAAGGAATGTCGAATCCACGATCCCGAGGCTGTCTTTCTCGGTCAGGAAGGTCTGCTGAAACGTGACGCCCGCCTTTACGTTGTGTCTCCCTTTCACGTACGAAACGTCGGCGCGAACACCCAGGTTGCCCAGCGTACGATCTTGTGCGATGGTCTCGCTCTGCAGCAGCGGGCTAAAGTCGTCGAACGGATCGGCGCTCGGATAGAAATTGTAGTGATCCCGCCGTCCGAAGACGCCAAACGTAAACAGTGTGGTGGACCCAAACAGGTGCGTCCACGTGGGAGCCAGGTTGAACGTCTTGATCTGCGAACGCTGATCGCTGGGCCCCAAAGCAGCGCCGGTCACGGGATTCACTAGGAATGCTCCCGTCGCATCGCAATCGAACCCCAGACCGGGAGGGCACAGGTGAAGCTGCGCGTCAAACGAATTGGGATTCTGAAACCACGAACGCGTGTAGCCCGCATTGAAATGGATGCTGTCCGCTTGGCTCAACTGAAAATCCACGCGGTCAAACAGATTTTGCTCGTTTCCCTTGGCGTGCATCACCTCGAACTCCGGCGGGTCCAGAAAGCGGCTGGTATTCAAGCCGCTCGCCGAAATGAAGTTGCCCCACTTCTGACCGCCGTAGGCCATGTCGAAGCCCGCTGTCGTTGTCCCGAAAGATCCGTACGATGCTCGCACGCTGCCCGTGGGCTTGGTCTGCCCTAGGCCGGAGCGCGTGGTCACCTTGATCACCAGGCTTGTCTTATCGCCGAATTCGGCCGGCGGCGCTCCGGAAATCACCTCCAGCGATTGAATCGACTCCACGGGAATCTGGTTCGAAAAAACCTTGCTCTGCTGATCGGTGATCGGTTGTCCGTCAACGGAAAACGAATTCTCCGCGTGATCGCCGAGGCCGTGAAACAACCCGTTCGAATCCGCTACTACCCCAGGTGACGCCAGCGTCACCAGAGAGCTTACCGAAGACGACGGGCTTTCCAGTGGCAGCTTGTCGAAAAGACCGCGATCCACATCCGTGTGAAATGTCGCATCGTTTTCCACCAGGTCGGCGCCGGTGGCCTCGACAGTAACCGTTGTTGCCGCGCTCCCAACCTTCAAGGTGACGGGCACTGACATGGGCACGCCGGACCGAACATCCACGTCTTGCGCAAACGACGCGAACCCGCTGGCGGTGACTACCAGATGGTACGGATTGAACGGCACGTTTGTGAACCGGAAGGAACCATCCGACGCTGTCGAAGTTGTGCGGCTATAACCGCTGACGGGATAGGAAATCTCGACGGTCGCATTCGCTACTGCCGCGGCGGACTGATCCTTAACCACTCCTTCGATCGATCCGGAATTCCCGACCTGCGCGCGACTGGGTGTCGCCAACAGCAACAAGAGCCAACTCAATCCCAGGAGCCCGTACCCGCTCCGCAAACTGCGCGAACTTATTATCATTTTTCCTCCGTCCCGTATGGGACTCTGCCCCTCGCCGAGGCGATCGAAGTGTGAATAGAGACATCCAAGTGGAAAAGCATTACGCAGGTCCCGCCGGATGGAGCGCGATGGAGCTGCGATGGGGAATCGAGGTTGCACAGGCACTCGTGCCTGTGTTCCGGCGATAAGCGCGGCCGCAAAATGATGAAGCCACGGCCGGATGGACCAAACTATTTCAAGGAGAGGGACTACGCGGCTGGAGGCGCGCGGGAAGCACGATGGAGAGCGAACGAATCCGTGGGAGCGACACGCTGAGGGAGTGGTTCATGCCACGCGACTTGCTGCG
>Ga0134124_10000061_pt1 | contig 110513 bp, 109 predicted proteins | sample KB304_FD_96880 | JGI IMG/M metagenome (GOLD analysis project Ga0134124, IMG submission 96880) | Terrestrial soil microbial communities without Nitrogen fertilizer from Kellogg Biological Station, Michigan, USA - KB3-0-4 | ecosystem: Environmental > Terrestrial > Soil > Unclassified ...
CTGCGCCTTCGATCGAGCACTGTTCAAACTCACCAGTACGATTGAAGCCAAGATACCGATGATGGCTATCACGATGAGAAGTTCGATCAAGGTAAAGCCTTTAAGTGTTTTTTTCATAAACTCGCTGCCTTTTAATTATTGATGTTTTTATGCTTTTTATATGCTCTACGGACAATTAGTGAAATCCGCTCCGCTGCCTGAAGTATTGACATTGATATCGACAGGACCACAGCCAGGAATACTAACAACCGAGGCAATACCCGTTATACTGACCTGTCCGTTGCCTGTAGGACCGCAGTCATTGAGAGCTATTGAAGCGGCTGACCACTGTGTCGAATTCGTGTCGGATGGAAGCGCTACAGGACCGTCATCACACGCACTGATCATACCAGGCACCGCACCGCTTACCTCTGCCTTAAACGAAGCCTTTTGAGCTTTTGTTCGAGCTGAACTTAAACTTACGAGAACTATCGATGCCAAGATACCGATGATGGCTATCACTATGAGAAGCTCAATGAGAGTAAACCCCTTCAACATTTTTTTCATATGCTCACCTCCTTTTCTATTTTTATTTTTATTTTCGATTTCATTATAGCACGAAATTCTCACCCTATTCACCAACTGTCAACCCAGCTTTCAAATTTCATAACTGACCGGCAATATTATAGATCGGCATGAGAACGCCCACAACCAAAATACCCACTCCGATACCGAGAAAAACGATCAGGATCGGCTCTATCAAAGAAGTCAGGTTCCGAGTCATGGTATCTACTTCCTGATTATAAAACTTTCCCGTACTTCCGAGCACATCCGAAAGTGTCCCTGTCTCTTCTCCGATTCGGATCATCTGAGAAACCATCGGCGGAAATTCATTCGTTCGCATGAACACCGTACTCATCGTACCTCCGGTTTTGACTTCTTCTGCCGCTCGTCTGACGATTTTTTCAAAAACCTGATTACCGATGACGTCGCTGACTATGAGAAGAGCCCGGACTACCGGGATACCGCCATCCAAAAGTGCGCTCAAATTTTCAGCGAAACGGGTGATATATATATTTTTTGCGAGCTTGCCGATGACAGGAATCTTAAGCAGAATCAGCTCCCATTCTTTCTTCCCGCTTTCCGTCTGGGCATAATATATCAAGCCGATGATCGTGCCCACCAAAACGAGCAATACCGCCCACCAGTAAGCACTCATGAAATCTCCGATGGCTATGAGCGCAGCCGTATACCACGGAATCGGCACATGAAGATCTTTGATCATGAGAGTGATCTTCGGAAGAACAAAGGTTATGACGAGAAAGCCGATTATGAATGCTACCAGCAGGACGAACATCGGGTAATACAATGCCCCTTTGATTTTCGAAGCAAGCTGATAATTTTTTTCTATATTATTCGAAATCACGCTTATCGATTTTTGGAGCGTACCTGACACTTCGCCCGCTCGAAGCATGTTGATCGTCAAGGAAGAAAATACCTTGGGATGTTTTTCCATGGCATCCGAAAGCGACATACCATCATCCACATCGTCACCCATTTCACGCAGAATAATGCGCAGATATTGATTTTCCGTCTGCTCGGCTATGGTGCGGAGGGAAGAAACGATCGGCATGCGACCCTCTATCAAAGTCGAAAGTTGCTGAAAAAATACCAGCTGTTCCCTTTGATTGACACCCTCCCATATGCTGCTAAAACCCTTCAGTAGAGCGAGAGGCTCCTTTCTCCGTATAATAGATATCGGAACCAGGCCGTTCTTTTCCAGAATTCGAGCACCCGCTTCTTCCGACATCGCCTCCACGACTCCTTCGCGGATCTGGCCGTCCTTATCTTTTCCCTTGAATACGAATTTCATAATTTTCTATTTTTTCTTAGCGAGCAACATCTCAAGATAATCCCTATTTTTTGCGTATGTGAATGCATCATCAACCGTTATCAGTCCCCGCCTTATCAGGTCCGCCAGAGCTCGGTCGAGAGATATCATTCCCTCCTTCAGACTCGTTTCAATGACTGAATCCAATTGGTGGATCTTGTTCTCGCGGATGAGATTCTCTACAGCATGATTTTTAAACATGATTTCCACTGCCGGCACGCGTCCGCCGCTTGTCTGAGGCAATAATCTTTGCGATATGACCCCTAAAAGCACGCTCGCGAGCTGAGAACGGATCTGATTCTGCTGATGAGCAGGAAAGACATCGATGATGCGATCGATGGTCTGAGAACTATCGTTCGTATGGAGCGTCGCAAAAATAAGGTGTCCCGTTTCAGCCGCGGTCATTGCTGTTCCGATAGTCTCAAGGTCTCGTAATTCACCGAGAAGAACCACATTGGCATCTTCGCGAAACACCGCCCTCAATGCATCAGGAAAATTTTTCGCGTCACGGCCGACTTCACGCTGATTTATGATACATCTGTCCTGAGTGTAAACGAATTCGATAGGATCTTCAATGGTAACGATATGCTTTTCCTGATTATGATTGATATAATCGATGATAGCAGCGAGAGTCGTAGATTTTCCGTGCCCGACAGGTCCGGTTACGAGCACCAGGCCTTGTGAATAATTTGCGAATGTATAGAGCGAATCCGGAAGCCCCAGTTCGTCGAGGTTTCGCAACTTGTCCATGACGAATCGCATCGTTATACTGACGTATCCTTTCTGAAAAAAAACATTGGTACGAAAGCGTACTTTGTCCTCGAAATTATACGAGAAATCCGTCTGGCCCAGAGAAAGAAGTTCCTGCTTCTTTTCTTCGGTCAGCAGAATATCACTCATGGCCTTGGTATCAGCGGGCGTGAGAATCTTTTCCTGAGAAATAGGATGGAGTTTCCCATCAATACGAAAAGTCGGAAAACGTCCGACGACCAAGTGGATATCGGAAGCACCCTGCTGCCCCACCAACAACAATAGGTTTTTTAATCTTTGCTCTATATTCATCGCTTCCATATTGTATTTTTTTGTTTGTATTCTATGAAATAATTGTCTTATGACAACGTATTTAAAAAGTATAACACACCTTCCGAAACAAAATCATTCTTCATCTATGAGCAGCGTACCTTCTGTCACTCTTTCGATCTCAGCGAGCGAAGTCATTCCTTTCAGGGCTTTCAAAATTCCGTCTTTCTTCATCGTGAGCATTCCCTGATCCAGCGCTGCTTTCTCGACTTCTTTCTGATTTCCCCTCTGATCGGCGATCACTCTCTTCATGACATCATCGATAGCGATCACTTCATACACGGCAATCCGCCCTTTATATCCGGACTTATTGCATTTAGCGCATCCTTTCCCCTGATAAAAAACTATTTTTTGATCCCGCTTCAATCCATATGCCGTGATTTCAGCATCAGGAATACTCTGGAAAATTTCAGAAACATGTTCTATCTGTTTCTCTGATAAAGGAGAGATTTCTTTACACGATTCGCAGATGCGACGAACCAGTCGCTGGGCGGCCACGGCCTGAAGCGAAGACGAGAGAAGAAAAGGTTCGATGCCCATATCGATAAGACGAGGAATAGCCCCCGCGGCGTCATTCGTATGCAGCGTTGAAAGCACAAGGTGTCCGGTAAGGGCTGCGTGAATAGAAAGTTCAGCCGTTTCTCCATCACGTATTTCTCCCACCATGATCACATTCGGATCCTGGCGGAGGATGGAGCGCAGACCGTTCGCGAATGTATAGCCGATTTCCGGACGAATCTGGCTTTGATTCACGCCTTCCATAAAATATTCCACCGGGTCTTCGAGGGTAATGATATTTCTTTCTTCCTTATTCAAGATCTGCAAGAAAGCATACAAAGACGTGGACTTTCCGGATCCGGTCGGGCCGGTAATGAGTATTATTCCGAACGGCTCCCGAATTCTCGTTTCAAGCACATTTTTGTTGCGCCCCCACAATCCCAGTTTTTCCAAATCGTTTATGGAAGAATTCTTATCCAGCACCCGCATGACGATTTTTTCTCCTTCCATTACTGGAAGACTGGAAACGCGAAGATCTATGGCTCCGTCTTCACTTTCAAAGCGAAAACGACCGTCTTGCGGCTTGCGTTTCTCATCGATTTTGAGATTGGAAAGGATCTTGATGCGCGAAATAACGGCTCGGCCGACTTCCAAAGGGAACACGAGCTGTGCACGAAGCAGACCATCGACGCGAAAACGCACTCGATAATTTCCCTCGATAGGCTCTATGTGGATATCGCTGGCCCGTACTTCCAGCGCATGTTTCACGATCACTTCTACCAGTTTCGCTATAGGAGCATCTTGAAAAATGTCAGTTCCGCCCTGTTTCTCCGCCGCTTCAGTCTTCACCGGCTCTTCATCCTCCTTGAGAGAAAGAATAGCCTCGCTCAAGGCCTTGTCGGTACCGGAATACTTCTTCACGAGAGCTGCAAAAACTTTTTCTGTCGTCATGCTGATCTCAATACCGAGATGTTCCTTTTCCGCCAAAAAACGAAGTACATTCAAAGCCTCAAAATCCTGAGGGTTCACCATCGCGACATAGAGAGTTTCTTTGCCTTTTTTAAAAGGAACCATCTTATACTTCAGCGCCGTTTCTTCCGGAATGATCGAAAGGATCAGTTTATCGATCTCGGCTGGGACGCTATCCAAAAGAGGTATCCCCAGAGATTTTGCCTGTGCTCCAAAATCAGCAGTCTTGTTCGGAACGGCCGCTCGGGGTACTTTCAATTTTTGATTTTCATCGTTTTTCGACATTATGAAGATAACTGTTATTGGAATGGATTCGGTTTACCTGTCGGCGGTTTTTCGAGCACCGGTACGCTATTCGTGACCCAAGCGATAACCTTATCGATCGCACTGAAATCAAGAACGGAAGAATTAAAAATGCCGATTGTCAAAGCCGAATGATATTTCAGGGGCTTCACATACTCAAAATCGGAAACGAAAGTTCCTTCAAGATTGGAAATATCGGGATTCTCGCTTGCGAGATCCTGTTTGCTGAGACCTACTGAAAAACTCTTTAGAGAGTAAAAGCGATCGACATGAGCGAGCCGCTGGGTAAAATTCTTGATATTATCGTAATTCCCCCTCACAACCGTATCGACCGAAAAAAACTTCGGAGATGGCTTGGTATTGACGACAGCTGTCCCATCGGCATTTAACTCCTGAGAAACGACGTTTCCGACGCTATCAGTCTGCACCACGGCGGTTTCGCTTGCCGGCTGTGTCACTTCGATCGATTCTACCAGGACGCCCGATTGGATGGCTGTGAAATTTATCGCATCGATAACCGTCTCCTGATCCATCGCTTTCGGCAGATACTTCTGAAGGAAGCTCTCCGAACTCTTGTGAGAATCGATAGAACTCGTCAGAGTTCCGATGTTGGCCAAAAGCGTTTCTATATTATCTGATTGAGCTTGTTTCGCTATGATTTCCAGTTTTTTCGCTTCCATGGACAAGATATCCGGTTTAATGAAGCCGATACCCATGACCAAAACTAAAAAAATCAAGAACGGAAGGACGAATATTTTTAGATGCATAGTGTTGTTTTTTTAAAAATGGGCCTTAATGGAGAAAGTGATCTTTCCGCTCTTGTCTCGGGCGATCTGATCTACTTTGACATCCGTGAACGTCCCCGCGGATTTCAGGCTCATCATCTGCTCAGCGATATGCTTAAAATTATCCGTTTTCGCCTGAAAAGTTATGACTCCATCCTGTTTATCGTATTCGTAAGAAAGAAGCGAATTTTCCGGAACCATCAAACCTTCGAGCTGGGAATAAATCTTATTCGGATCCACTTCTCCGACTTTTTTTTCGGCAATAAGGGAAAGACGCATATCAAAATCTGCGATTCTATCCACGGCGCTTCCCTCAAGCTCCTGGCTGTGACTTGAAATGTTCGCATCCAATACTCCGATCTGTTTATCAAGATAGGAATTATAAAAGCGCAGGCCCGCCCAACCTGCACAAACAAGAAGAAAGAAAACCACAGCAAAAATAAGACCCCTGTCGTAGAATCTTTCCTTTTTTTCTTCTTTTCCGATTTTTTCCTCTGATTGCGAGAGGTTGATTCCGGCCATGAGTGTTGATATAAAAAATTATAGTTTTTTGTTTAAGATATCTTTCATCGAAAATTTCTTTTTAAAAACATCCTTTTTGTCGGCGGCGTTGATTTTGGCAAGTGCGAGACCGATTGCTATCGAAAACGATGTATCCAGATTTATAAGCGAAACATCCGTACCGACCGTTATGAGCTGCCATGGATTGCCGTGCTCGACAGGAAGATTGAAGATCTTCGAGTAATACTCCTTCAAACCCGTCATTTTTCCTGTTCCTCCGGAAAGAATAATGCCCTTGCAAGCCCATCCCGGATTTTTTTCTTTGTATGCGGCTATCATCCGCTCCCCTTCGCTCGCGATTCCCTGTAGAGTGGTAAAAACCAAAGCCGATGCGGGAAGATTGAAAAAATCCTTGCTGCTTTTTTTCAACGATTCTGCCCGTTCCATCGTGATATTCAATCCTTCTGCCAGCGTCCGGGTCACTTCTTTCCCGCCCATATCCAGATTGCGACTCATCTTTACTGATCCATTGCCTGCCAACACCAGGTTTGTCGCCCGAGAACCGATGTCGATTACCAAATAAATCCCGTCCTTATGGTCCACAACCGATCGTACCAGAGAAAAAGTTTCCAATTCCAAATAACTCATCTCTAATCCCGCCTCTTCAACATAGCTCTGATACCGCGCCACTTCGTTCTTGAGAGCTGCCACCAGCAACACTTCCATTCTGGAAGAAGAATTTTCGCTGGCACCGGGCTTCATACCGACTACCTCCCAACTTAATGCGACATCATCAAGCGAAGAAGGGATATATTTATGCGCCTCGAAATGAATAGCTTCTTCCAATTCTTTCTCATCCATTTCGGGAAATTCGATAAGAGCAGTCAGGCCGATGAATGCCGGCATCGCGACACACGCTTCTTTGGTTTTGGGCTTCATTTTCTGAATCAGGGCACGCAGATGGAGAACGATCTGCTCATCGTAACTCTTTCCTTCCAGAACCTTCTTATCCTGTCCGGTCAGATCGATTTCTGCGTAATTCAACAGCTTCGGCTGTCCGTTATCCAAAGTCAGTTCCACGGCTTTTATCGATGATGTCCCAAAATCAATTCCAAGAAAAGTGGATTTTCGTAAACCTAAAAACATGCTTTTTATATTTGTCTTCTACTTAACTTCATTCCATGCTAGTATACCATACTTTTCCAGAAAAGGAGAGAAGGAAAATCACTTTACGACGATTGACAGCCCGGCAAAAAAACACCTAAAATAAGGATAGAGAAATCATCTTATTATCAGCTATGCTCGAAACAACTTTCAGTCAAAAATTGACACTGCATGCTCGGCACAGCTTGCGAGAAGCGCGGGAAATCGCCCACTATACCCGTCATAGCGTCATCGAACCCGAACATCTGCTTCTTGCAGTCTTTTTGGAAAACGGCAGTCTCGGGAGCATTCTCCTTGAAAACATAGGTTTTGAAAAAGAAAGCCTCGCGAAACTCTGTCTCAAGAAAAAAAGCGGGACAAAAAAACCCATTTCCAAAACAGCCCCCATTCCCCTCTCTCCGATCCTGAAAGACAACCTGCGAAGAGCATATTCCCTTGCGAGTGAATTCCAATATCCCTATGTCGGCACGGAACATATCGTATATGCTCTACTGGAATCAAAAAGTGAGGTCCTGGAAAATATCCTCACCACATTGTCCATCGATGAGAAAAAAATCCATACCACGATAGAATCGCACCTCAACTTCGATCATTTCCCGCAACTCTCGAAAATGTTCGACCTGCCTGATAACGTATTGACGAAAAATAGGACCACTAACGGCCGTTCCACTCCGACTCTCGATCAATTCACGACCGATATGGGAGATAAAAAGAAAGGACAGGAAGAGATCCTGATCGGACGGGAAAAGGAATTGGATCGGATGATGCAGATTCTGACACGAAAAAATAAGAATAATCCCCTGCTTATCGGGGAGCCAGGCGTCGGAAAGACCGCTCTGGTGGCAGCCCTGGCGAGAAAGATAGCGGGGGGTGATGTGCCACATTCCCTTTTCGGTAAGCGTATCCTCTCCCTTGATCTTACGCTCGTCGTAGCCGGTACCAACTTCCGAGGTGAATTCGAAGCCCGATTAAAGGAAATAATCAAAGAAGCAGCCCAAAATCCCGACGTCATTCTCTTCATAGATGAGCTTCACACGATCGTGGGAGCCGGAAATACGAGCGGCGGCCTGGATGCAGCCAACATCTTGAAGCCCGCGCTCTCCAGAGGCGATATCCAGTGTATCGGAGCCACGACGCTATCGGAATACAAGCGCCACTTGGAAAAAGACCCCGCCCTGGATCGCCGTTTCCAGTCGCTTGTCATTCTCGAGCCCAATGCCGAAGAAACCAAGCACATATTGAAAAACATAAAACAGGTATATGAGAATTTTCATCATATAATTCTTCATGATGATCTTATCGATTTCGCTGTTGATTTGAGCGTCCGCTATATTCCCGACCGCTTTCTTCCCGATAAGGCTTTAGACGTCATCGACGAAGCTTCGGCACTCGCCAAACAGAAGAAGGAGAAGACGAAACTGGCTACGAATCTGTTGGAGCTCGAGCAGGAGAAGAAAGCGACCATCGAACTCAAGGAGTCGCTAATCAAACATGAAAATTACGATGATGCGGCCAAATGGCACGCCCGCGAACAAGTGCTTCAGTCCAAAATAAAGAACCTGAAAGACAAGCACAAGGAGGAAGCCTCACTGGATAGGATCACCGTCACGGAAGAACATATCCTGAAGACCGTAGCCCAAATGAGCAATATTCCTTTCGAGAAACTGTCCGTGACCGAGCCCCAGAAAAGACTTGCGCGTTTGCGCAAAGCATTGGAGACCCGCCTGGTAGGTCAGGAGGAAGCCGTAAAAACATTGGAAGAGACTCTTACACGATCCGTAAGCAACATAAGCGACCCCGACCGTCCGCTCGGTTCCTTTCTCTTTCTCGGTCCGACCGGAGTCGGAAAAACACTCATAGCCAAGATTCTTGCTGAGGAATTTTTCGGAAGTAAAAAAGCCCTCGTACGTTTGGACATGAGCGAATTCATGGAGCGCCATAGCGTGGCACAGATCCTCGGAGCCCCTGCCGGCTATATCGGACATGGCGAAGGAGGGAAACTCACCGAAACCGTCCGCCGGAAACCCTACAGCGTCGTACTGTTCGACGAAATCGAAAAGGCTCATCCGGATGTTTTCAATATCCTGCTTCAGATACTCGATGAAGGGATGCTCACGGATGCCGAAGGAAGAAGTGTCAGCTTCAAAAATACGCTCATCATCCTGACATCCAATATAGGAACGTCCGCCTTCACCCAGACGGCACGCATCGGCTTCGCTAAAAACAGCGACGCGAAGAATATCCATGGACAGTTCGAAGCCATCAAGAGAGAAGTTCTGGGTGAGCTGAAGAAACAGTTGCGGCCGGAACTCTTGGCGCGACTGGATCAGGTCCTCGTCTTCAATGCCCTGAATGAGAATGCGATCAAAGAGATCACCAAATTGGAAATCGAAACGTTGGCCAAACGGCTGAAAGAACAGGACGTGACGCTCCGCTTCGGAAAGTCAGTCATAAATTTCATTGCCAGAAAAAGTTTCGCTCCAGAACAGGGCGCCCGTCTTATCAGAAAGAACGTGCAAGATATCATTGAAAAATCCGTGGCCATCAAGCTTCTCTCTCCTGAGAAATCTTCCTCGCTTCGTCTTTCCATCAAAAATGATACCCTGGTGTGCCTCTAAGCATCTTTCAGATCGAATTTTCATGGGAAAAAATAAGAATCGGCATCCTTGATACCGTTTTTCCTTTATATTGTCTTGGTTGCGATAAGAAAGGCCAGTGGCTCTGTACGTCCTGCCGAAGCGACATCCCTCGGCGCATTCACCAATCGTGTCCGCTTTGTCTCAAACACTTCACTCCGTACGGACAAGCGTGTTTCGAATGCCAGGATAAGAACGACTCGCTCCTCGATGGTATTTTTGCGGCTTCCTATTACAAATCTCCTCTCTTGAAATACGTCATTCATAGCTTCAAATATCGTTTTCTATCCGAACTATCTTTTCCGCTCGGCGAACTGTTGATCGAGGGGCTTCGGAAATCCGATATCGCTCTTCCGGAAATCATCATTCCGGTTCCGCTCCATAAACGGCGTCTTCGCTATCGGGGTTTCAACCAGTCCGCACTCTTAGCCGATCATATCTCTCAAACTCTCATTCCCGCCCTGACTCTTCCTCTCGTAAATGATCTCCTCATACGTCACCGATACACGACTCCTCAAATGAAAACCGAATCGAAAGAAGAGAGAATAAAAAATCTCAAAAATGCCTTTGAAATTGACGCATCCGGGAGGAACGTTCTCAAAGGAAAAGATGTCTGGCTGATCGACGATGTCGCAACGACGGGGACGACCCTGGAAGAATGTGCTTCCGTACTGAAAAGAAACGGCGCCAAGAGCGTCTTCGGCATCGTCCTTGCTCGGTAAGCGGAATCTTGATTTTCCTTTCGAATATTGATAGTCTGGAAGACATGTGAATGAAAATTTCATAGAAACGTTGGAGAGGTGGCCGAGCGGCTGAAGGCACCACACTGCTAACGTGGCGGGGGATAAAACCCCTCGAGAGTTCGAATCTCTCCCTCTCCGCAAAGAAAAAATGACGTCATATGACGTCATTTTTTGCTTTTCCCAGTTTTCCCAGATAGCCTGCCTATTTGAACTTATCCGGAAACTGCTTCACGATGCCGGACGAAAGCATATCGGCCATAGTAAGAATGTGATCATAGACCCTATCGTAGGCTCGGATATCTTCATCGAAGTTCTTATTCAGGCGAGCAGTCACTTCGTTGGCAGTCGTGGCGAGGTGTTGTCGCATCATTTCCCGCATATCCGATTGATTCCAGTTCGGATTGGCGCTTGAAAGAAAATCAGCTATGCCGTCGGCATTCTTCTGCCATCTGTCATTGGCATCATTCAGTTTCGTCTGATCATTCGCCTTGGCCGCATTGATAAGGTCGACCGCTATCTGAATATGTTCCTTCAACATGGTTGTCAGTTTATCACCGGCGTCTTTCCCGTAATACACAGCTATCGCATTGCCGATATCTTCCTGATTTTGCATAAGCCGGCTCGCAGCAGCCGTCGCTTCATCATTCGCCCCCGCGATGGAAGCGACGATATAATCTCTGGTCCAAAGAACGTGGTCCGTCCAAAGCTTGCGCATATTCTGACGCAACCCCAATTCTTGATCGCTCACGCTCACCCGTTGGTTATCCGTCGGCATAGTGGACGGTATCTGGTTCTGAGCTAAGGCAGGATTTTGCCAGACAAAGCCTATCGCGATACTCGCAATAAGAGCGATAACTCCCCTAGAGTTCATATATCTCACCCCCCTTCATCTTAAATGCTCCGCTCTTCCAATTGTCAATCTTGATCACCTGCAGAGAAAGCCCGGCGGGTAAAAAAAGCCTGCTCCAAGATGGGCAGGTCAGGGAAATATTTCTTATGATTGATGCGAGCCGGTTCATAGCGGGTTCTACATAATTTTTCTTTTATTGCTTGTTTTCACCTTTATTATATACCCTCTGTCAAGGGGGAGCAGTCCCTTTTTCAAAATTTATGATATATTTCATACAAATGTAGGCTCATATATTTTGATGGGCGTTATTTCATATCCAAAATGAAATACAAACAAAAATTATCCGCAGAAAAAATTAAAGGCTTCACTCTTATCGAGTTGCTCCTGGTAATAGCTATTACCAGTATTTTACTGACCGTCGTTCTGGTAAGCGTCAATGCTGCCAGAGATAGAGCAAGATATTCGCGCGCCCAAAGCGATATAAATCAGCTGAGAAAAGCGATGCTCATATACAAAATTGATCGCGGAGAATTGCCGCCTTTAGGAGACAACTGTTCAGGATGCAGCAGTCCGCCTAATTCATCATGGACCGCCGTGACGAATGCTCTCGTGGCCGGCGGGTACATGACGTCCCGCATCGATACGGATCCGTGGGGTAATTACTACGGATACGACGATAACGACTGTAACAGTAACCCCGGCTTGTCATATGTCTATACCGCCGGAGCTGACGGATTAAGCAACACGGCTGATGATTACCGGGTTACCATCACGCCCAGTTGCGCGGCCGACTCGCAGTAAAGGAAATTTGCGTAAACTCAAATTTATTAAATTTATTGGCGAACTATATGAAACCGCTGAAGCTGACTAATATTTTATTATTGGCAGGTATTATCCTCTTCTTCATTGGGTTTGCCTCATTCGCTATCCCCCTCTTTGCCATCTGGTTGCTTATTCGTCTTTTTGCTCCTACAGACATCTCTGTCTTCCAAATTGAATACTCATACTGGCGACATATGATTATCGCTGGCATGATAGCGTGGCCATTTGTAATAGGTTTCTTTTTTTTCTTTTCGATCATGGCTATGGGAGGTCCGAATGCAGACCCGAAACCTCTTGAACTTAGCGCACTTATGATTCTTCTTGCATTGCCGATTTCCATTATCAGTCTGTTTGCTGCAACCTACTTTCGAGAGCATTCCCGGATGAATGCGGCTCTCTATGCACTCAAAGCTCCTTTCTTCTATTTTTTTATGGCAGTAGGTATCAGCTATATACTATTTTAAACAGAATCTCTTGTCGCAGGCGAAAGATGAAAGAGTACTTTCCGCTATATAAAAAAATACTGCGAAAACAAAAACAGCTCCGAGTAATCGGAGCTGTTTTAATTGGTTTCACTTACCAACGGTTACCACCTTGATTGCCACCGTTGAAATCGCGGTTTCCACCACGAAATCCACCAGTGCTACGAGGGGCACGCTCTTCCATCGGACGAGCTTCGTTGACTGTGAGTGTGCGTCCGTCGAGTTCCTTACCATTCCAGAGTTCGATAGCCTTTTGAGCTTCGTCATCTGTGGCCATCTCAACAAATGCGAAACCGCGTGAGCGGCCTGTCATTTTGTCGATGATGATCTTGGCAGAAACAACATTACCGGCCTGCGCGAAAGCATCGCGAAGTCCGTCCTCGGTCGTACCGTAGGAAACGCCACCAACATACAATTTGGTTGCCATATCGAATCTACTAACTTGATTATCTTGTAAGTGGACCTTTCCTTTCTGGCTCTACCTCACGAAGATTCAAGTTTGGCAACCGAAGTCTCGTTTCAGCATCCTTCCAGTGAGAAAACTTACAATAGAATTACGATAGCATATTCAAGCGAAAAAAGCAAGGGTCGCCCCTGGCTTCGTATCTACTCTCAGTCTCTCTAAATATGGCACGTCGGATCCACTCCTTTTTTCTCGAAATAGCGCTGATGAGACTCCTCAGCCTCATAAAAAGGCGCCGCTGGCACGACTTCCGTGATAATCGGTCGCGACCACTTCTCAGACTGTTCGAGGGTCTGCTTTGACTGTTCTGCCAAACGCTCCTGTTCTGCATCGTGGAAGAATATGACGGATCGATATTGCGTACCTATATCTGGTCCCTGACGGTTCGGCGTTGTCGGGTTATGATTGTTCCAAAAAACATCCAGCAACCTGTTATAGCTCACTTTTTCCGGGTCATAGGTCACTTGTACGACTTCCGCGTGCCCGGTTTTTCCAGTACAAACTTCCTTGTAAGTAGGGTTTTCTGTCATTCCTCCGCTATATCCCACTTTCGCATCTGTCACTCCCTGAATTTTCCTGAAAAGCGGCTCCACTCCCCAAAAACATCCCGCCCCGAATGTAGCTTTTTTATACTTTTCCATATGCAGCCGTAATCTTAAGAGTTACCGTGTTTCTGTATTATACATCCAATCTTGCATGCTGACAAGAATTTTCCTTTAAATAAAGGTTTTTATATGAGTACTCTTGACTTTTATTAATTTTTATGCTATTATATAAAGTTGTATCTTAACATCCTCCACCACTTCAACTGACACCGAAAGGACAGACATGCAACTTAAAGATCTGGCAAGCGGCCGCTTCTTCCTCCCAAATGGCATGAAGAAAGAAGGAAGAATGCTGACAAGGACCGTGAATTGGTGATCTTCCAGAAGATCACCCCTGTTGAAATCCAGCAGCGAGACGGCATGGCTCTCGCCACGTACAACGGCAGGACCTACTGGTTTTCCGATCAAACCGAAGTCAGTCCGTGTTCCTTCTGACAGACACCCAGCAAACAAAACCAACCACGAAGGATTCGTATGAAACTGCGAGATATTTACTTGATCGTCACCGGTGCAGCCATCGTCAATAGTCTCGTGCTCCTCATGTTGAGCGCGTCAGTCTCGCCGCCACTGGACTCAGTTGCACTGATCATCGGCGGACTTGATGCCGTGGTCGCAATAGTAGCGCTCGTTAAGCACTCACTAGCGGACAAGGAAGCGATGGTCTATATCGAATAACCCTCAAGGCAGCAACGCATCGCGTTCGCTGCCTTGAACCATTTTTAGGAAACTTTTATGTAATTTTTATCCCAAGCAACTCCCTTGTGCCGTCAAAATCCCAGCAGATTTTGACTAACGATTCGCTGAAACTTTTTTGTTACCAAGAAAGACCGGCTTTCAGCTCCATAGTTGCCAAAGAGAATTCTTGGAATAAAATCTAACCAAGAATTTTAACTTAATTTCTTCTCGTTTTTCGGAAATATACTTTTTTTCTGAACTCCGGTTGATGCCGGTAACAATAGTGATGAGTGAGTCGCAAGCGGTCGAGCGTCGACGCGATGGTTTCGAGCAGGCAGCTCCCCGCTCGACAGAACGAGTCAGTATTGTTCGGCAGAAAGAAAGGGGAAGAAAAGAAGTGTATTTTCTGAAAAACCCTACTCCTCATCCGGAATAAACTTCAAAGCGGCGCCATTGATACAATAACGGAGACCGGTCGGCTCAGGGCCGTCATTGAAGACATGCCCCAAGTGTCCGCCATCTTTGGAAAGAACTTCCGTTCTTTCCATGAAAAGCGAAGTATCTTTTGCTGTTTTAACAGCTTCTTCCGTGATCGGTTTCGTGAAACTTGGCCAGCCGGTGCCGGAATCGAATTTATCTTCCGATCGAAAGACTGGCTCATTGTTATCTGCCGAGACATATGTCCCCTTGCGATGTTCATTGTAAAGCGGACTGGTGAATGGCGGTTCTGTCCCCTTATCTCGAAGAATCCGTGCTTGTTCCGGGGTCATCTCCACGCAGCCATCGATACTGCAGCTTTCCCCTTTTTTTACTGTGTCATCCATAGGATTGAAAGATCGTATAACTTATTTTTTAATGAAATGCGCGGAACCATCGAGCATTGAGCGGAAACGTATACATTCATACGTTGAGCGAAAGCGGAGATGGTGACAAAGCAGTTCGCAAAAAAAGAGTTATACTCGGACTCCGCGTCCGCTATAAAACAAATACCAAACAGTCAGCGAGAGCGCTATGACCAGAGCGACAAGGATTCCATACGCCCCCATAATATTCACATCTGTCACTCCAATCAATCCATACCGGAACCCATTGATCATATAGAGAAGCGGATTCCACAAGGAAAGGTCGTGCCAGATTTTCGGCAGCATGGAGATGGAATAAAACGTACCAGCCAAATACGTGAGCGGGATAAGGAAGAAGGTTGGGAAAATATTGATGCTGTCGAAATCCTTAGCGAAAATCGCATTGATCAATCCAGCGAGCGAAAACACTATGGATGTCAGGACCGCAAAAGCAAGGAGATGAAAAATACTATGCACCGCGAGTGACGTGAAGAGAAAAGCGATGGCCAAGAGGATGACTCCTGTCACAAGCCCCCGCAGTACCCCGCCGGTCACGTATCCGAAGATCATCACCCAGTATGGCGTCGGAGAAACAAGAATCTCTTCCAGCGATCGCTGGAACTTGGCAAAGTAATATCCGAACGCGGAATGGAGAAAAGATTGAGTGATCACAGAAATCATGATCACGCCTGGAATGATGAATTGCATGTAGCTTATCCCGTGTATGGGCGCGACTTGCCCCCCGATGAATTTCCCGAAAACCAAGAAGTACAATGCGGTCGTCACGGCCGGTGGCAAAAGCGTCTGGATCCATACCCGAAAAAGGCGCAGGAATTCTTTTCTCACGATAGTCGTATATGATGCCCAAATCTGTTTTCCGTTCATATGAGATGAGTTTGAATATTGAATAAACGTCACTCCTTAGGAACTCCTGCGATTTTCTGAATAAAGAATTCCTCCAAGCGATTCGTTTTGTTGCGCATGCTTCGAACCCTTACATCCAGCCGGTTCAGGGCATTGATGGCATCGTTCACAGATTCCCCTTTCGCCACCGTCATTTCTATAGTGTCTGAATCGACTCGAACCACACCGAATTGTGAGACCAATTCCGCGGTTTTCTCGGGAAGCGGCGATTCCAGATCGAAAATGAATGTTTCCCTATCCATTCTCCCCAGCAGATCCTTTACTGGCCCTTGTTCGATGACTTCCCCCTTGTTGATGATGGCCATGTTATTACAAAGCTGTTCAGCCTCCTCAAGGTAATGAGTAGTGAGAATGATAGTCGTCCCTGCGTCATTCAACTTACGAAGAAACTCCCACATTTCGCGGCGGATTTCAATATCCACACCGGCGGTCGGTTCATCGAGAATAAGCACCTTCGGATCATGGACCAGACCCCGGGCGATCATCAGACGTCGTTTCATGCCTCCCGAGAGTGTCCGCGACTGTTCATCTTTTTTATCGAAAATACCCAGCTGCTTCAAAAGGATTTCCGCCTTGGGCAACGCTTCGCGGCGAGGAATACCATAATAGCCGGCTTGATCCAAAACGATATCGATGACTTTTTCGAAAATACCGAAATTCATTTCCTGAGGTACGATACCCACATGCATCTTGGCTTTCTGATAATCGTCATCTATCGAAAGACCTTCGATCAACACTTCTCCGCCCGTTTTGTTCACCAGTCCGCAGACCACATTGATGAGAGTACTTTTTCCTGCGCCATTGGGACCGAGGAGCGCGAAAAAATCACCCGATGAAACAGTGAGATCGACACCTTTCAGCGCTTCTACCCCCGTATCATATCTCTTTCGCAAGTTATGAATTTCCAGTGCGTGCGTCATATTATTTCTCATCTCTGAAATTAATAGCCCCGATATAATCAGCTTTCCCCAGATCCATCCCATAATGACGCAAAATGGAATACGCGGTCGTCAGATGGAAATAAAAATTCGGCAGAGCCAGAGTATGGAGATACTCCAAACCATACATGAATTTTCCCGGGAAGAAATAGATAGGAATTTCCCGCTCCTCGCTTCCTTCGAACTGCTCTCTTGTAAATGTTTTGAGAAACGCCACGGTCTTATCCATCCGCTCAACCAGTTCCGAAAGGGTTTTTTCCGTATCTTCCATTTTGGGATTCTCAATTCCTGTTAAACGCGCGGAAGTCCCCTTCGCGTAATCAGAAATCATCTGCACCTGTTTCTTGAACGGAAACTGATCCAACGCGAGATGCGATTCCAAAATCACCGTTTCCTCGATTTTCTTCTCTTCGGCATATTTTTGCGCCTTCGCGAGTATCCCCTTCATCGCCTCCAAGGAACGGATGAATTCGGGAATCGTGGCATTGTACATTGATATTTTTTCCATATTAATTTAAAGAATAGTTATTGGGACTTCAGTATACAAGAAAAATGACAAAGAATCAATGAAAACAGTCCGCCGACTGGCGGACTGTTTTCATATTCCCATCCCGATAGTGAGGGCTAGGGTTGCTGGGAAAGAATCTTGATAAGATCGAATTTCTTTTTGCTTTTTTCTATTTCGGCATGGGGGTTCGTGATACTGAGTGTCCGCCTGGGGCTGGTCTGAACTTTCAAAAGTTTTGTGAGACAAAAGTTGGCGATAAGCTTGTGGGAATTTTTTTTGTTGAGAGAAAGGGCTTTAGTGTTACCGATTCTTACGTCAGCTTTCTTTGAAAAGTCTTTTCCTCTAATAGTGATGCGGAGTCTTCTCGGACATGTTGCACCGAGTTTTTGGTAAACTTCTCCTTTCCAGGATGTGATTGTGGCAGCTTGTGGTTCATTGTCTTCGGATGATGGTTGGGCGGGAGTTCCCCCGAAGGTAATCGTTCCTAAGACTGTACCAGAGTTGGAGCTGGCATCATTAAACGCGGCATCACCGCTCACATTCCCATGATTAGCGCTGCTATCATTAAATGTGGCGTTGCCATTTACACCGCCGTCATTGAAACTATTATCATTAAACGTGGCATCACCATCGACAACGTCCTCGTTAAAACTGCCATCATTAAACGTAGCATTACCGGTAATAGTGTTGCTATTGGTACTGTCGTCATAAAACGTGGCGTTACCATCGACAGTACCATCGTTGTAACTATCGTTATTGAACGTGGCGTCATGAGTAACAGCGCCCCCGTTGAAACTGCCATCATTGAATGTGGCGTCACCATCGACAGTACCTCCATTGAAACTGCTCTCATTGAAAGTGACGTCGCCCGTGATAGTGCCACTAGCGTAAGAGCTAAAGCCGTTAAATGTGGCGCCGTTCGTAACAGTAAGAAAAATATCCACCTCTCCAAGCGTAACTGTCAGAGTATTCACCGTAGGATCAGGTTCTGAGTTGGAAAAAACATTCTCTGAAACTATCACATCATCGCCAGGTACGGGGAAACCGCTGGCCGGATCGCTGAAGCCGGCGTCATTCCACCAGTTTCCAAGCGTACCCCAATTATTATCAAGCGTCGCGTTATTATAGTACAGGGTGGCGGCACGAGTGGAGGAGATATCACAAAAGAAAAAACCTCCAAAAAAGAGTAACAAAAAAAACAGTCCGGGGAAGAAGGATTTTATTAGTGGCATAGGGGTCCAATTATTGTTTTTATTTTACTTACGTTTATATGAAAAAATTATATCATACATGTATATCTTTACACGCGATTCCCTCTCAAGTATTTTCTGCTAAAAACATCAATTGTGTCACCGCGTGGAATCCTCGGCCGGAATTTCACCCCGGTCACCAATTAATGTAATCTGTGCGCTCGCGTGGAATCGAACCACGATTTCATCCTTCGGAGGGATGTGTCTTATCCATTATACGACGAGCGCCTTCATTGAAGACCAACTTTTCCATACTACTGCAATCAGCGTAAATGGCAAATTACCATTGACATAAATCAATATGCTATTATGTAATGTCCGTTTGGGACGACGAAATCGAGAGGTACATTACATATGTCGAAACCGGATATCCTAAAGGAAATTAGGGAACACCTGCAGAACAACCCTAGTGCCCTTGAGTGTCCAAACTGCAAGCACAGGCTTGGTAGCCTAGCCAAGTTCTGCAACCAGTGCGGAACAGCCATGCCTGAACCAGCTATTCCCATCGACCCCAGGGAACTGGCTGAGCATACGCAGTTTCAATGCAACAAGCTGGGTCACCTGCTGCAACAAGGATTGGTAGATGCGAAATTCTGCTCGTCTTGCGGGACCAAGCTCAAGCTCGGTTGACCACGCAGCTCCACTCACTAAGAAGCCCCAACAAACACGTTTTTGCTTGGGGCTTCAAAATATAAAATGACTTCCAAAGTAGTATTTTAAATAAATGTGTACTTGACAGAGGAACACTCACTGCTCGCCTAAAGCTCCGCTCTATAGGTCCTGAAAGCATATTAATAAAAAGAGGCCTGAATCAGGCCTCTTTTTATTAATCATGTGCGCTTGGCAGGAATCGAACCTGCGACCCCCTGGACCGCAACCAGATGCTCTATCCACTGAGCTACAAGCGCATAAAATCAAAAGCTTTCCATTTGAGTACGAAGGAAAGCATTTCTAAATATGCAGTAATTTCTCCAAAGTGTCAACCAAACTCGGATCGTGCTTCTCTTCCGGAATATACTGAATGAGCGTATCATACAACGTCTGAGCGGATTGCGTCAGGATCGGAATATGCACATGCGAGACGAGCTTCCCGTCCGTTTTGATACTCAGCAGATTATCGAATGGGGGCTCGTCGTAAAAATGGAAAGATTCGATATCCTCAAACTCATAGAAATTCCGTCCTACCAATATCCCTTTCGTCGTGACAAAAAAATCGACGATGTCCGCTTCCCTATCGATCGAAAGATAACCGACGACACCCAACAGAATGAACGTAATGGCCATAAGCGGACTGTTCGTATACAGCGCCCAGGCGACGATCGCAATGAGAAGAAAAGTCACGACGATACGCGAATGAGGTCCAAGCTCGAGCGGTTCGTGCTCCGGTGACTGCCAATGCAGAATGATATTCCCATAAGCTGGAGATAGCATAGGCGGACTGGCGATCTGTTCTTGATGAATCGGGGCTAAAGTTTGCATAAGAAAGAAATGTTTTCTTTACTATACCATGTTTTCTCTATAGAGTGAGCACTCTTCACAAAGAAAGAAGACCCTGATACCATGACTGAAGTATAATTTTGCTTCACTTTGCAAAACTATATCAAGGAGGAGTGGCCGAGTGGTTGAAGGCAACAGTCTTGAAAACTGTCGTACCCGAAAGGGTATCGTGAGTTCGAATCTCACCTCCTCCGCAGTAATATACGTCTTATGAAACCGCATTTACTGTTAGTACACTCATTTCCTACTAACAGCCTTTTACTACATGGATTGGAAGAATTCCTATCTGATTTTTTTATCGTCCATTTTATCGACCTCCCGGGTTTCCACCGAAACAGCCCGCCATTTGATGGTAAGATAAGCTTAGAAAAATTTTCTCAGTATCTCGATCAGGAAATAGAAAAATTAGATGTTGATGAATACATCGTAGGAGGCGTGTCATTCGGTTTTCTGGTCGTCAATAACGCAAAACTGGACAGAAGATGCAAAGCGATTCTGGCTATTGAGCCGTTCATAAATAGCAGAAGTCTCAATGCCTCTCTCCGGAAGGGTTATGCCGCACTTTCATTGTTAATGAAAATACTGCTTTTTTTCCATATCGAAAAAACAATTTGGAAAGCAAAGTGGTTTAGCGAATATTTACACAACGAATCGAATTATCCGCAAGAAAGAATTGAAATGATTATCAATCATATCGATGCACAGACCTTTTTCTCTGTGGCGACGTTATTGATGTCTTATAAAAAAGAGCCCCTCTTCCACACAGAAATCCCCTATTATCTCATTGGGAACTTCGAAGATAAAACAGTCAACTTCGACTCTATAGTTGAGATATTTAAAAAGAGCATTTCACAGTTGAATATCATATCTGTACCGATTGATCACTACCCTGTAGATCCTACAAAAAAGTATTTTGAAAAGAAAATACCAGCCGAGACAATGCATCAAATAATTGTTTCTCTTTCGCAAAAAACAACTGATTAGTCCCTGTTTTCTATCGCAAACAGCTCTTGACAGGAGGGCTGTTTTTTAGTACGATATAAGTTATCTAACAGGGAGCAACTTAACAATAAAAAATAAGCGAGAGAGACAGGAAATTTCAAAAATTCAGTTTTTCGAGGGTATAACAATGCAATTTCAGATAAGCCAGGGCTTCGATCCGTTCAGTGCAGTCGCCTGCATTGTGGTGTTCGCGGCCAAACCAAGTGAAGAAGAAAAGAAGAGCCTTCAGGAGGTCAGCAATGATTTCTTCAAGGGCCACGCCGGCGGCGCATGCCGGCCCCGACTAATCCTCCAATTCGAGGATATCGGGAATGATGAAAAACCCAGGTGCAAGCTGACGTTTCGGCAACGAAGCGACACCAACGCGCCAACGCGAAGCTGCTTTCAACAGCTGCTTCAAAAACTCGGGTTCGAAGAAGCCAAGAAGGACGGTTCCCAACCGACCCCCGCGACTTTGAAGAGCCCGACACCAACCGCCGTAGTTGCCTGACGGCCGCTACATAACCATTTCCTGAACTCCCTCCGTCGTCCCATTCGGGACATTCTGGCCCAAGCTGTGTTCGCGTACGCAGCTTGGGCCTCCTTTTTTTCCAAGAAAATTAAGTGTTATACTGGGGCTAATATGCTGACTTTCGATACTCCCCTTTCTTCCATCGCGACAATCAAAAAACAGACGCTCAGCAAGCTTGAACGTCTGGATATTTTTACTGTGCGCGACATGCTGTATCATTTTCCTCATCGATACGAAGATTATTCGATCATTCATTCCATCGATTCTCTTCAACCGGAAGATAAGTGCACCCTCGAAGGCGCAGTCACATCCTTGGACGCCGGCCAGACATGGAGGAAAAAAATGTTCCTCACCGAAGCCATCCTCGAAGATGCAAGCGGGAGAATCCGGCTCATCTGGTTCAATCAGCGATTTGTCGCCCAGACATTGAAAGCGGGAATGACCATCCGAGTCAGCGGGAAGGTTACGAGAGATACTCACGGTCTCGTAATGACGAATCCGGCCTTTGAACGATCCTCGAAAGAAGCTACTCATACCGGACGCCTGGTTCCGATCTATCCGGAAACCGCCGGCCTCACTTCCAAATTTTTCCGTTGGCAGCTCACAACCATTTTTCAAAAGCTGGAAAATTTTCCCGACCCTATATCAGAAGATATCCTTGCCCGGCTCCATCTCCCCACTCTCAAACAGGCGCTCTTCTACATCCATTTTCCCAAAGATGAAAAACATGAGCTCCTTGCGCGTAAACGTTTCGCATTCGACGAAATGTTTTTCGTACAATTGAAAGCGCTCCAGGTGAAAGCTCTCTTTGAAACGGCACAAGCAGAACCGCTTCACTTCAAAGAAAATGAACTCAAGAAATTCATTGAATCGCTTCCTTTTACGCTGACAAAAGCGCAGCAAAAAGCGTCGTTCGAAATCCTGAAGGATATGGAACAGAATCGACCGATGAATCGACTCCTAAACGGCGATGTCGGCTCGGGAAAAACTATAGTTGCCGGTCTGGCCGCCCTTGTCGCCGCGGAACACGGGAAACAAACGGCTCTTTTAGCACCGACGGAAATTTTGGCACGTCAGCATTTCGAAAATTTAAGCCAGGTTTTTTCCGCCACCCAGAATGAGCTAGCATTACTCACGGGGAGCTATCGAATTTTAGATGGCAAGACCGTGACTCGTCCTACCCTCCTCAAGGCCATCCGTGCCGGCATTCCCAAAATAATAGTCGGCACCCACGCACTGCTCCAAGACGACGTGCTCTTTGATAGCCTTGCACTCATCGTCGTCGACGAACAGCATCGTTTCGGAGTCGCCCAACGGGCCAAACTCCAGGAAGCTAGTTTCGGCAGCAAAGACACTGATTCCAAAACTGTTCCCCATTTCCTTACCATGACAGCGACACCTATCCCCCGCACTCTCACCCTCGCCTTCTTCGGAAATCTCGACCTCTCGCTTCTAGACGAATTACCTGCTAATCGGAAACCGATCATCACGAAGATCGCGAAAACGTCTCTCGACAGGGAAAAAGTATATACATTTACACGAAGCGAGATAAAAAAGGGACGGCAAGCCTTCATCATCTTTCCGCTGGTCGAAGAATCGCTTGCCTTGACCGAAGTCAAAGCAGCCGTGGCAGAACATAAGAAATTGGCCGAAAAAGTTTTTCCGGAACTGTCGATCGGACTCATCCATGGAAAAATGAAAGCCAAAGAGAAAGAGGCGGTGATGAAGGATTTCAAAGAGAAGAAATATGATATTCTTGTCGCCACTGCCGTCGTGGAAGTCGGCATCGATATTCCGAATGCGAGTATCATTTTGATCGAAGAAGCGGATCGCTTCGGACTGGCCCAGCTCCATCAGTTCCGCGGCCGGGTCGGAAGAGACATCCACCAATCATACTGCTTCCTCTTCCCCGGAAACGCCGGCACGGCCAATGCACGCCTCTCCGCGCTCACAAAAACAAACAGCGGTTTTGAAATCGCAGAAGCCGATCTGGCGATTCGCGGTCCTGGAGCATTCTTCGGTACGCGTCAATCCGGCATGCCCGATATCGCTATGGAAAATCTCACGAATATCAAACTCATTACTATCGCGAGAGACGAGGCGAAGACCATCCTGACAGTCGATCCCTCGCTTGATAAGTATCCCCTACTGAAAGATGCGCTCAGAAAGTTCGAAGAGCACATTCACTTCGAGTAGTTAGCATATAAGAACGACCGTCTTTATATGCTAAAAGTCACTTCTCAAGAATAAAGCGCCAGAGATAGTCTTTGCAATGATTGGAATAATTTATCCCGATCCTTTTTGTGGCGGTAATTTCTTCACTGCCCACAGCCTCCCGGGCTTCAATCCATATTTTTTCTCCCCGTGTGATATCCCAATCGTTCAGCTCCCGATCAACGTCAAGAAATCGGCACAATTTCCCCGGCCCATTCGTCTCTTTCATAGGAACACCTTCGATCTCAACGCTCCTGATCAGCACGGCCGCAGGAAAATCCACTCTCTCCGTCACGATGTTGAGACAGTGGTACATGCCGTAAATGAGATAGACGTATGCATGACCGGCTTTCCCATACATTATTTCTGTCCGTTTCGTTCTTCCTTTGCTGGCATGGCAGGCCAGATCGTCTTCTCCGATATATGCCTCCACCTCGGTTATTTTTGCACGGATAATTTTTCGTCCTTTTTTCCGGACAAGAAAACAGCCAAGCAAATCCTTGGCTACAGTCAGAGTCTCCCTTTGAAAAAAAGTTCGTTTAAGAATTTTCATCCAGATACGCTTTCAATTTTTTTATCGCGATACCCCGCATGGAAACGAAGTTTTTTTCTTCCGTCGTCATTTCGCCGAAAGTTTTCTCGCTTCCATCAGGTTGAAAAATCCGATCATAGCCGAACTCGCTCGTTCCTCTTTTTCCCATCGGCACCGTTCCTTTTATTTCACCGGTGAAAACATGGATATCGGAACCGTCATGATAGGCTACTGCAGTTTTTGCCTTGACGTTCCGATTCTTTTCTCCGCCCATCATACGAAGAATCCCATCGCATCCGGCCGCTTCAATGAACCATTTCGCAAAAGCACCGGGCAATCCGCTCCAAGCTTCGAAATACCACCCCGTGTCCTCAACCAGTACCGGTTCTCCGATTTTGAGAAAAGCCTGTTCCGCTTTGAAACGAGCGATATCTTCCACCTCCAAAAACTGAGGTTCCAAAAGATCGATATCGACTTTTTCAAGATCAATACCCAGAAGCGCATTCACTTCGTGCAGTTTATGATCATTCGTAGTCGCAAAATATTGAAGCTTCATACTCTCTTCGTTATATTCATTATATTCATTACAATGCACACACTTGCGCCCCCTGAAGAACGAAATACTTCCCTTTCTTCTCCAAAAGTTCTGCATGCGTTCCACGCTCTACAATCTCCCCCTCTTCAAAAACCAGGATCTCATCAGCGTCTTGGATAGTGGACAGGCGATGAGCGATGACAATAACAGTAATATTCAAATGCTCCAAGTTGTAGATGGCTTGCTTCACCTGTCGTTCTGAAAGCGTATCCAGACTGGAAGTCGCTTCGTCAAGGACCAATATCTTCGGTTTACGGATAAGGGCCCGCGCGATACCCAGCCGCTGCTTCTCACCTCCGGACAATTTCACGCCCCGTTCTCCGACTTCAGTATCGAGCCCTTTGGGCATTTTTTGTACCCGCTCTTCCAGGACTGCCAACTTCAGTGTCTGCCAAATTTCTTCATCAGTAAAACCATCTCCCATGAGAATATTTTCACGGATACTCGCATTGAATAATTCCACGTCCTGAGGAACGATAGCAAGCAACTTGCGGTATTCTCTCTGATCAAATTCTCTGATATCTATACCATCAAGTCTGACGGCACCGCCCTGAACATCATACAAACGGAACAGCAGCTTCACGAGAGTTGATTTTCCTGCCCCTGAAGTTCCGACAATAGCCGTTGTTTTCTGAGGCGTGAAAGAAACCGAAAAATTTCCAAATTGATCGTATTCATTACCAGCATACCGGAACGTGACATCATCGAACGAAACTTCGCCCTTCACAAAAGAGGAAATTGCCCGCGGATGTTTCCTATCGGTTACCGTTTCCTCCTTCTCCATCGCTCCGTAATATTGTTCCACTCCTGAATAAAATTCAGCCATCTTATCAATTAAACGCGAAAGATTATGAAGCGATCTAATATACAGTGGGACGAGTATCAAAAAAAATAATCCTGCTTCCCTGTCGAGAACGCCTATCCGATATTGCCAAATAGTCAGCAAGGTGAAAACGATTCCTTGGGTCCAGAGCAAAAAATCCTTTGTCCCAAGATACAGAGTGAGACGATCCAGCCGCTCTCGCCAGATTTGCACGACTTTTTCGAATTCTTCTTCACCGCGCTCGTCGTAGTGATCCTCTTTACCAAAATACCGGATAGTACGGATGAGACCCAGGCTCTCAGCGAAATAGGAGGACACCTTGTTCTCCTGGTCGAAAGCGCTCGAAAATATCTTGGCCATGAAATAACAAACGTATAATGTGAATGAGACCAAGAGAATGAAAGAAAGTGTCAGCCATGTTCCTGCTTGCCATGAGTAATAAAAGAATAAAACATGCACGAATATAATTTGCACAGAAGCGGGCAAAAGAAGAAAGAGCATTTGATCTACACCAATCATTATCTTATTCACTGCGCGCGTCGTCTTCCCTAAATATTTTCCCGAAGACTCATTCTCGTGAAGCGTGATATCGAAATACAAGAGCTTGCTGTACACGCGATACATGAGAGACTTGGTGAAACGGGCCAAAAAATCAATATCCACGCGGATGGCGAAAGCATTCACGACTACGGACACGATAGTGATCACGATAAGAGGTATGCTTTGTTTCCATAACACCCCCCACGAGAAACTTTCAAAAAGCGCCTCATTGAAGAGCCTGGCAAAAAAATACGGCTGCACGAAAGAAAAAAGGGCATCGACGGAGAAAAGAGAAAAGGTAAACCAAAAAATCCCGCGATGGTATTTGAATACATGTTGGAATATGAAGCCTGCTTTTTTCTTTATCGAAGAAAGTTTATCTAACATACCGCTACTTCATTTTACTGTTTTCGCATCTTTTCGGTTACCCAGAATTCACCGAAATATTTGCCGAGTAAGATCCGAGTCTGGGAATCGATAGCCGGAATAGCCGAAAGGAACCCGATAAGCGGAACCAGAATCCACTGCGTAAGCATAAGGAGCGACCGCGACCAATGATATTTTTTCGGACGCGGAGGAAGAGAAAGCAATGATAATGGAATAGAAATGAGCAGGCCGCCCATACCCAATGTCATCAAGGTCTTAGTTATGAATGGTAGATTATGCGCTAAAACGCTTTCCCGGAAAGCGCTCCCGCCCAAGATAAGTGGCAGCCATCCGAGAAACGTCAGGATCATGGAAGTCGTAGCCCAAGAATAGTGCCCTTCCAACATTTCAAACGAGATACGCAGTTTGGTTTTTACGGCGATATATCTATCCGGCCACAGCGCCCGCATGGTCACCGGGAAATTTTCAATACCATAGGCCCAACGACGTTTCTGCTTGTACTGATTTTTCAGCGTCTTCCAATACGTTTCTGCCAAAACGGCATCGAGTGAAAGCGGAAGGTGGATCGGCTGCACCTGATAGTCTCCATGAAAATATGTCAGACACTTCCAATAGATGACCGAGTCTTCGCTGATCATGTTGACCGGCCAGAAACCGACTTTTACCAACGTATCGAACGGTTCGGAATGAGAAGAGAACGTCACCATTTCTTTTCGCGTACTTTGATACAGATGCCAGAAAGAAGAGCCTGTTACCACCATGCGCACGAATGCATTAGTATCCCACAAATTATTATGGTACATCGGCAAAGGCTGATAAGCCCGCTGAAGCCGCTTGGGGTTGATGATGTACTCATAGGTCAGGGCCGCGAAGTATTCAGGATGAGCCACGCTGTCGCAATCGAAATTGGAAAAAATAACGCGCTTGTAATCGATGTCACGCTGATCGAGATACTTCATGAGTTCTTTAGCCGCAAAACCGGCATTCGACGCTTTGCATTTCATTTCCCCCGTCGCCACGATATGTGTTGTCACCAGAAAATCCCTGAATACTCCTTCGAATTTTTTCTTCAAGTATTCGACTTTCGGAAGACGTGTCGCGGGATCTTCCCTTTCTTCAGTGGCCAAGAGGACAATCATCTGCTCTTTGGGGAAATTATTGTCAGCCAAAGACTGAATCGCCGGCTCAATGATATCCGCCGGTTCGCCCGCTGTCGGCAAAAGCACCACATGGATCACATCTCGCCAGTCCATTATCTGACTCTTGATAGGGATAAGCGTTCGCGTCTCTCTCCGAATCTTTTTCAAACGGGAAATTTCCTTCCGGATTGTCCGCCATTCCCGGAAACGCAGAAATGGAATTTCCTTCAACGCCGTATACATGCTGATGATACGTGCCTTCAATTCCTCGCTATACTCCTCCGGATGAGAGATCTTTTGGCAACGCTCCCACCAATTGATCCGTTTCCCCTCCTCGACTTCATGATGGGCCTCCAGGGAAAAAATAGAAATATACAAAGCCCGGTGGATCCAGTAGATATCAAAAATAATGATGAACATGGCTGCCCACACCGGGAGAAAAAACGACAAGAGTGGCATACCGAGAATAGTCGTCCAGGTAAGCGACCCCGGAATCATCTCGATTGTCCGCTGTATACGCCGTTCTTTCGGGTCAGTGGTTTTAGGATTCGGAAAGGAAAAATTTTTCATAAATACATCTTAAAGAATACTGATTTTGAGCCAAAATGTCAATGCTCCCGGGCGCTCCCACGAACATTTATGTATGGGACGCCTTTTAACTTTTCTGAGTGTTTATCTCCGTTGGCACAGTGTCAGTTTTTTTTGTTTTTTGTACGATATATAAGCTATAATAGCCCTAATGATGTTTTATATTTCTTTATAGAGGAACGCATCATTTATTTTTATACTACTTCAATTTCTTACTTATGGGCCCAAATTTTGAAATCAGGAAACAGGCCGAGTCCCCACGACAGGAAATAGAGCTGGACACAGCGCGCAGTTTTCCTTTTTCTGAAAATGGCCGAAATGGAGATTGGAAAACAATAGATAAAAAAGGTAGAAAAGTCGAAGGTGCCTACTACAAAAGCGGGAAAGAAAATAATGATCTTATTATTTTTATTCCGGGCATGCCCGGAGATGGCGTCGTCTGGTTCGAAGAAAAACATCTTTCTATGCTATTAAAAGAAGGATTTGATGTTTTCGTCGCTCGACACGGCGGCATTCTCACCAATGAAGAAGGAAAACGGGTTCTCAACAACAGTACACGAAACGATCTGGGACTTGCAACGGGCAACGGCGAAATGCATATTACGGATTGGATGGATGAGCCGAAAATCCTTATGGAATATTTTGCAGGAAAACAGGTGACATTCATCACGCATAGCCTGGGAAGCGTCGCACTGGCCCACTCCCTCATCGATATCAACCAGCGAGAGAACCATGACCTTCACGCTCACTATGCTCGTCCGAAAAAATGGATCAATCTGTCCGGACCGACTTACACCTACGATACGTATAAGGAAAAGTACCAAGACAGCTGGAAATGGTATTTCGACAATAAGCTCGACAAGATATGTAATGTAGAAGATAAAGACGCGGAACTCGCCGCACTCGAACAAGCACTAAAAGAAGTATCTGGCAACCTTGATAAGATCGATCTATTCAATGCGTTACAGACTATTTCCGTGATACCGGAAGAAGATGAATACGTGGGGAGCGAAGGATCATTGAATTTACAGAACCAAATGGGTGCGGGACTTATCCTCAAAGATAGAACGATAAAGAAAGCTGATCTTCCCGATGACAGGGAAGTGCACGACTTCGAACATATGACCGATGAAACTCTGAAACGTTTCGTACTCATGAAAATGAATCAGAATAAACATACATTCACTCTCAAAAATAATCCTAACGCATGATATCTATGAACGAAAAGATCAAGACCCTTACACAATCATGGCAGGTATGGGCAGAGACATGGAAACAGATTACCTCGCCTTCTCGTCCGACAGAGAAAGAGCTCTCAATCTTCAGAAAGGCCTGCGAGAAAAAATTAATCGGTGTAACCGATCCTAAAGTATTGATAATGGGAGCGACTCCGGAGCTAAGGGATCTGCTCGCGGACTATAAGAATGCGGAAATCGTTCTCTTGGATATCAACATGGAAATGATTCTCGGGATGACTTCCCTTACTCAAATAAAGAATGAGGAGAATGAGACTTGGATCAAAGGAAATTGGATAAAAGCCCCGCTGCCCGAAAAATATTTTGATCTTATTCTCGCTGATTTTACCGTTGAAAATCTGCCGTTACATTTACATCAGCAATACTTCGAGAACATACATCATTGGCTGAAAGATGACGGCATGTATGCGGGACGAATGATGTTTTTTAGATCAGGGTATCAACCGTACTCCTTCGACCAGCTCGTACGCGATGCTACCGGAAAAAACATAGATTATACCGTTCTCAATCGTTTTTGGGCTACGGGAGTATGCTACATGGGTCCCATGCAAACACGCGAAGTCTCTGTCAAGATATTTCTCGAACTCATCAATGAAAATATGAGCGATCCGACAGTTAAGGCGTTGATCGATAAAGGAGGCATGTTTTTCCCGGAAAGCAAGAAGTGGTTTATCTGGAACAGAGAGGAATTTCAGACTATGATTACGAAATCTTTCACAGTGATAAACGAGGAATGGGACGACGAAGTCAATATGCCAGAGCAATATCATGATTTAGCTCCGATCATTTTTTTAGAAAAAAATTAACCGCCTTATGATGTCCGAGAAAAGTTCCGCACAAAACGTCTACCAGCAAAACTAAAAAACCTTATGTCCAAACTTCAATTTCCTGACGGTTTCCTTTGGGGAGCCGCCACCGCCTCACATCAGGTGGAAGGCAATAACCACAACGACTGGTCCGAATGGGAAAAACAGAACGCATCCCGCCTCGCCAAAGAATCCGAACAGAATTTTTCTTGGAATCCCAACTGGAAGAAATTCAAAGAGGAAGCTACGGATCCAAACAACTATATTTCCGGCAATGCCTGCGATCACTATAACCGGTTCCGCGAAGATTTCGATTTGGCAAAATCTCTCAATCACAGGGCACACCGTTTTTCCATTGAATGGTCCAGAGTTGAACCCGAAGAAGGAAAATTCGATGAAACGGCCATGGAACACTACCAGCAGGTTGTCCGCGCTCTCGTCGAACGCGATATCGAACCGTTCGTCACTCTCTGGCATTGGACTCTCCCCTTGTGGCTTCGTGATAAGGGAGGAGTTCTCGCCAAAGAATTCCCGAAATATTTTGAACGATACGCAGAAAAGCTTGCCGTGACTTTCGGCGAAGAGGTGCAATTTTGGATCACGCTGAATGAACCGGAAGTCATGACGGCTCATTCTTATTTCAAAGGCGCTTGGCCGCCTCAAGAGAAGAGTTTTTTTCGGTTTCTGAAGGGTCTGTATTCTTTGAAACACGCTCACAGGAAAGCGTACAAGATAATCAAGCAACATTCCCCATCAGCTCAGATAGGCATCGCGAAACATCAGATCTATTTTGAAATGGCGCATCCGACGCTCATAAACCGCATACTCAAATTTTTTGCCGATTGGTTTTGGAATAGACACTTCTTGAACTTGATCAAGGAAACCCAGGATTTCATCGGCCTCAATCATTACAATCGGAACCTCATCAACAATGGCTTCAATAAGAACACTAATATGGTCCAAACCGACTTCGGTTGGGAATATGTTCCGCATTCTCTCTATCATGCTCTCGTCGAGCTTAAACCCTATAACAAGCCGATCTACATCACCGAGAACGGTCTAGCCGACAAAAGCGACGAACTGCGTCAGAAATTTATTCCTGCCGCGCTGCAAGCGATGCACCGTGCCATAAGTGATGGCGCCGATGTCAAAGGATATTTCTATTGGTCACTACTGGATAATTTCGAGTGGGACAAGGGATATTGGCTCCGCTTCGGTCTGATAGAAATGGATTACGCCACTCAAAAGCGCACTGTACGTCCCAGCGCTCTCGCCTACGCCAAAGTCTGCCTGGAGAATGGAATAAATATATAAACAATAATAAATTTATTTATGCCCAAACTAGAATCATCAACATGGAAATTAGCAGCCTATCATTCCTTAAGAGGAGGTTTAGGAATTTTTATCAGTTCTTTAATCGGAGTCACTGCGACTGCTGCATTTTATGATTATTATAATTCCCCACTAATGCTCTTTATTCTTATTCTATGTCCAGTTGGTGTCTGGTTGAGTGGCGCCTATTCAGCGAAATACGTTAACAACACATATATAGTACATGATGCGACGGCTATTGTCCGGCGATCAGCCATTATCCTTTTTACTCTGCTCTTTATAGTGCTGGATTATTCATTCATAAATTCAGAACTTAAACAAGATCCATTTGTACAACAAGCATTAGGAAGCATCGTCGTATTGCTTGGAGTAACTCTTACAACTTTCATCTACTATATCAGCAGTAAAAAATATCTATACAACACACCTACAACTGAAGAAAATTCTTATTCGTTAGAACTATCCGACCCCTCTTCTATAAAGAACCGAAAAAAAACGTTGATTTTCGTTCAAGTTACGAGTTTATTTTGGGCTTTATCAATTCCTTTTACTGTCGTTCTATTGCTTTTTGCGGGCTTCGCTGCTGATCATCCCTCGTCCGAGTGGCCGTTCGCTATAGCTTTACTTTCTATTCTTTCATTACCTGTATTATCCCTATATTCAATTATCAATATGTGGCGGCATTTCAGAATGAGTCAGTATGAAAACATCAGCCATTTAGCTCTGGTACCATGCATTAGCTTACTTCTCATTGTAATAAGTTTTGTGGCAATAGCTTTTTTTGGCTAAAGACACCTTGCCAAAGCAAACTTTTATGATATACTAGCTCGGCAGCCAAGTGACTGTGTTTTTTCTTTTTATCTAATTCCGGTTTCTTCTCTTCAGTTTTGGAAATTGGGATTTGAAAATTGGTCATTGAATCCGCCAGCTGGCGGAGCTTATGGCCCCATCGTCTATCGGTTAGGACACCAGGTTTTCATCCTGGTAAGAGGGGTTCGACTCCCCTTGGGGCTACAAAATTATTAAAAAATCTCCAGTTCATCTGGAGATTTTTTAATTGTTGCTCCGAGGTAAGTCGAACAGGAAAAGGGTCGGAAAAACACTTGTTTTTCTGCTAGAGGAGAGCAGCGAAGCGCTGAGAACCGTGGGTTCTTAGAGACTTGCCTTGCAAGTCGTTCGACATCCCCTTGGGGCTATCGTTATTTATTCTGTGTGTAGCGCCCCGGCTTTTTGTCGGAGCAAAAAGGACTCCCCTTGGGGCTAATTTCAAAAGTCGAACGAGAAAGGGGTCGGGAAAACATCTGTTTGCCCGTTTGGGACAAAGATTAAATCTATCATTTGGGCAGTCTTGGCCTTTTCGGTTCGTCTATTTTAGGTGTAAGATAAATTCATAATTCCTTAGTCGTCTCATTATGAACCCATTTGAAGTACCCTCTTCTCAACCTGAGAAAGACAAGCCTAAAAACCGTTTGAACGAGCTTTCAGGACTTCAAAGTTCCGAGCTTTCTCAAAGAAGAATAGAAAGTATCCCGAAAAGCCTTCCGGAAGAGATGAGGGAAAAACGAGCACAAAAAATTATTCATTACTTTGATATCTTGAGACAACTTCGCGAGCGTTGTGAGAAAAAATGGATCGAATCAAATATACCAAAAAACCAGGAGCAATTGACAGACGCTCAAGCAAATGCAATGCAAAAATACACGGATAGCGTCGAAACGAAAAAATTGGACGATATGCTGGTTCAATGGCGTGCTGAATGGGAAGAAGCAGCAACAACAATGAAGGACGAAAAAGAAAAGCAAGATCTTTACCTTCAAATAGACGCCTTAGATGAGCTTCAGGGAGATATGGCTAATTGGAACTGACAAACTATCTAAACATAGATATAGAATCTCCGCCTAGGCGGAGATTTTTGTTTTTAGAGAATCTGCGATACGCTGGAACAATGAAACGACCAAAGAAATCAATCGGGGTTTTCGATTCCGGCTTCGGAGGACTCACTATTCTACGCGGTCTCGTGAAAGAGCTTCCGGAATACGATTTCATCTACCTCGGCGATACGGCGCGCAGCCCCTACGGCTCACGCTCGGAAGAAGTGATATACGACTTCACCAGACAGGCTGTCGATTTTTTGTTCGAAAAAAACTGCGACCTCGTCATCCTTGCCTGCAACACAGCATCCAGCGAGGCTCTCCATCGTATCCAGACAGAGTATCTGCCAAAATCTCATCCGGATAAAAAAGTGCTCGGGGTCATCATTCCGGCCGCGGAAGATGCCGTCCTCCGAACAAAAAATCATAAGATCGTAGTCATCGCGACGGAACAGACCGTCGCATCGCTCGCATTTGTCCGGGAAATCAAAAAACTTGATCCGAAGAACCAAATATTCCAGAAAGCCTGCCCCTTGCTTGTCCCGATTATCGAGGCCGGCGAACACTCTTCAGATGTGACCGACATCCTGCTTCAGAAATACCTCGCTCCCCTGTTAAAGAAACACATCGACACGCTCATTCTGGGATGCACGCATTATTCGATCTTGAAAAAGAAAATCCAAACTATCGTCGGAAAAAATATCACCGTCATTTCCGAAGAGACAGTCGTGCCTGCAAAATTGAAATCATACCTGAAAAAACATCCCGAAATCGAAAAGAATCTCAGCAAAAACCATCTCCGGACGTTTTACTCGACCGACCTCACGGAAAAGTTCCAGCGTCTCGGCGGTAAATTCTTCGGAAAAAAAATCATCGTCCAAAAAGCCAGGCTTGGGTAGATCCTTCATGAGGGATTCGCTTTTCATACCTAGGGGGAGTATAATTAACAGCATAGACAAGCTATTAATAATTAAAATACATCCATGTGGTTCTATAGAGGAGCTCAGCAGTCGATGTTTAATTATTAGCTTTAAAAATATGGATGCCTCATCATCAGGAAGTACTCGCCCACTCTATCGCGGAACGCAGATAGTCTGGTATGTGTTGGGCCTTATAGAAGTGCTTCTCGCTTTTCGTTTCGTTTTCAAACTTTTGGGAGCCAATGCAGGAGCCGGCTTCACCAGTTTCATCTACACCGTAACGGGACCCTTTGCAGCGCCCTTTGTCTCGGTCTTCCGTATCTCCAAAGCGCAAGGCAGCGTTTTCGAATGGACAACGCTCTTGGCTATGTTTGTCTATTGGGTCATTGCTTTGGGAATCGTGAAACTCCTTGTTATGGGAAAAACGGTTTCTACGCCTGAGGCCGCTGAAAAGCTTGATCAACAAGATAATTAAACAATTATGAGTTTCCTCATCTATATCATTTTCGGAGGCATTGTCGGCTGGGTCGCGTCCCTGCTTATGGGAACAGACGCACAGCAAGGCGTTCTCTTGAATGTCATCGTCGGTATTGTCGGCTCAGTCTTGGGAAGCTGGCTGGCAGGTTACTTCGGAATCGGAGGAGTGAACGGCTTCAATCTTACGAGCTTTGTGGTGGCACTTGTCGGGGCAGTAATCCTTATCGCTGTTCTGAAAGCGATTCGGTAACAAGATGATTGATGCAAGAAGTACCAGCACAACACTGGTGCTTTTTTCTTGCCATTTTTCCGCGTGCTCGCTAGAGTAAGAGCACTATGAAAGTACTCTCGATAGAAACATCCTGCGACGAAACGGCGTCTGCGATCATAGATTGGGATGGCACAGAAGCCACCATTCTCGCCAATACCGTCTCTACCCAAGCCTCGCTCCATGCCAAATGGGGCGGAGTCGTGCCTGACCTTGCTTCCCGCGAACACATCAAGAATATCGTTCCCGTCGTTGAAGAGACCTTGGACAGGGCACATCTGTCACCGGACGATATCGACCTCATCGCGGTAACGCATGGCCCGGGCCTTATCCCTGCTCTCCTTATCGGCGTCAGTGCCGCTAAAATCCTTTCACTCATCTGGGAAAAACCGCTTCTGGGCATCCATCATTTGGAAGGACACATCTACGCTAACCTATTACAAAAAAGCGTCGAGCTCACATTTCCCCTACTCGCTCTTGTCGTTTCCGGCGGACATACCGAACTCGTTCTCATGCAGGATCATTTCCAATACGAAATACTCGGCGAAACCCAAGATGACGCTGCTGGAGAAGCCTTCGACAAGGTTGCCAAGCTGCTGGGCCTTCCCTACCCCGGCGGACCCGAAGTCGCCAAACGAGCCGACGAATGGAGAGAAAAACATACGACTGAAGAAATCAAATATCTTACTGACAAATTCCCTCGTCCGATGCTCACATCCGATAATTTTGATTTTTCTTTTTCCGGACTGAAAACTTCCGTTCTGTATTCGCTCAAAAAAGAAAAACCGGAAACTCTCCATGATGAAGAATTCATTGCGGGCATGTGTCACGCATTCCAAGAAGCCGCAGTCGATGTCTTGGTCGGTAAGACGAAAAAAGCGCTCGAGCTCTACTCTCCGAAGACGCTTGTCATTGCGGGAGGCGTTTCGGCCAATGTCCGGTTACGTAACCAGTTACGTAACTTGGTAGAGAATAATTTTCCCGTCACTCAGTTCCTGACGCCGGAATTTTCCTATTCTCTCGACAATGCCGCCATGATTGCCATCGCAGCCGCTTTGCGCTATGAAAGGATGAGCGGGAAAGAAAAGGAAGAGCTTTCCCTTTCATACCAAACGCTCGAACCGAACGCTAACCTCCCGCTGAAATAATATGCGCCTTACGCCCATTAAAACCGAAAAGATCCTGCCGGAAGAGAAAGCGTTGCTTTCTGTTCTTGATGCGCATATACAGCATTTTTCTGAAAGATCCATCCTGGCGATCAGCTCGAAAATCGTATCTTTATGCGAAGGACGAGTGAGAAAACTGTCCGAAGATAAAGAAAAACTACTCCAAGAAGAATCGGATTATTTCCTTCCGAAAAGACATCGGAAAAATAATTCTCTTACGATCACGCATCATGCTTTTATCGGGTCAGCAGGAATCGATGAATCCAACTCGGCGGGACATTTCGTTCTCCTCCCCCAAAATGCTCAAAAGACCGTTTCTCTCGTATATCGGTACCTGAAAAGACGCTTCAACTTAAAAGAGTGCGGCGTCTGTATTACTGACAGCCACTCGACACCGCTCCGCCGCGGGGCGTCCGGCATCGCTCTCGCCTATAAAGGATTCGAAGGACTCAAGGATTACCGGGGCACAAGCGATCTATTCGGAAGGATGCTCAGATTGGAACAAGCGAATATCACGGATGCGCTGGCATCAGCCGCCGTTCTCGTCATGGGCGAAGGGGACGAACAGACACCCCTCGTACTTATCGAGGACACGAACGGCATCACTTTCAACGAAAAAGCACCGACCAAAAAAGAACTCTCGGAATTTTTCGTTGATCTCACCGATGATATCTTCTCTCCGGTATTCAATGTACGACGGCTCAAAAAAGGCGGAAAAAAGCACTAAGATGCTTGAAACATAGGCCTTGGAATGATATCCTAAGGAATATGGAAAAGCACGACCTTCCCTCAACCTACAGCGCTTCCGAATGGGAAGACAAACTCTACACTCTTTGGGAAAAGAGTGGTTTTTTCAATCCGGATATCTGTATCAAGCAAAAAGTGACCTCGGCTGACGCGAAGCCTTTCAGTATCGTACTTCCGCCTCCGAATGTTACCGGTACGCTCCATGCCGGACACGCAGTCATGCTCGCCTTACAGGATATTCTTATTCGCTATCACCGCATGAAAGGAGACAGGACGGTTTGGGTGCCAGGCACCGATCATGCCGCCATCGCCACACAAAGCAAGGTGGAAAAGATTCTTCAAGACGAGGAAGGTAAGTCGCGATACGATCTGGGACGCGAAGAGTTCCTGAAACGCGTCGAAGCGTTTGCTCAATCCAGCCACGATACCATCGTCCATCAGATGATCAAGATGGGGTCTTCCGTCGACTGGTCTCGCGAAGCCTACACCCTGGATGAAAAAAGGAATTTCGCCGTGCGCACCGCCTTCAAGAAAATGTATGACGAACAGATCATTTACCGAGGAGAACGCATCGTGAATTGGGATCCGAAAATGCAGACGACCGTTTCCGATGATGAAATCGAATGGAAAGAAGAGACGACCCCGCTCTATTTTTTGCAGTACGGCCCTTTTGTCATATCAACTGCCCGGCCGGAAACGAAGTTTGGCGATAAATATGTCGTCATGCATCCGGAGGACGAACGCTATAAGGATTTCGAAAACGGTCAAAAAATCGAACTCGAATGGATAGGAGGAAAAGTGACCGCTACAGTGATCAAGGATGCCGTTATCGACCGGGACTTCGGAACAGGCGTCATGACCATCACTCCCTGGCACGATAATACCGACTTCGATATAGCCACCCGCCATGACTTGGAAAAAGAACAGATCATCGATGAAAACGGCAATCTTCTCCCTGTCGCAGGCGAACTGGCAGGAATGCCTATCGCAGAAGCTAGAGAGAAAGTGATCAGGATACTCCAAGAAAAAAACCTCGTCGTTTCTGTCGAAGAAAACTATCGGCACAACATCGCGACCAATAGCCGAGGCGGCGGGGTCATCGAGCCACAGATCAAGAAGCAATGGTGGATCAATGTGAATAAGGAATTCGAAAGGGACGGGAAAACAGTCACTTTGAAGTCGCTCATGCAAGACGCGGTGCGATCGAAAGACGTGACCATCCTTCCGGAAAGATTCGAAAAGACGTATTTCCATTGGATCGATAATCTCCGCGACTGGTGCATTTCCCGGCAGATCTGGTACGGACACAGAATCCCTGTCTGGTACAGAGACGAAGAAACATATTGCGGAATCGAAGCTCCTGATAGCGATGGCTGGGAACAGGATCCCGACACGCTCGACACCTGGTTTTCTTCCGGTCTTTGGACCTTCTCGACCCTAGGTTGGCCGGATACGGAAGAGTGGGAGAAGGAAAAAATATACCATCCGACATCCGTTCTTGAAACGGGATACGATATCATATTTTTCTGGGTCGCCCGCATGATCCTCATGTCCGAATATTTGCTCGGAGAAATTCCTTTCAAACATGTTTACCTCCATGGCCTGGTCCGAGATGAACAGGGACGAAAGATGTCAAAAAGTCTCGGAAACATCATCGATCCCCTTGACGTCATTTCCGAATACGGAGCGGATGCGATGCGGCTCTCCCTCGTCATCGGATCGACTCCGGGAAATGATTCACGACTTTCCAAAGAAAAGATTCTCTCCTATAGGAATTTCGTCAACAAACTTTGGAACATGGGACGCTATATCACGACAGCCATATCTTCCGAATCCCTTCTCTGGAATGTCACCCTATCAGAAAAAAAATCTGACGCCGATCTTTGGATCTTGAATCGGCTTGGAGAGGTAAAAAAAGAAGTCACTAAGAATCTCGAATCATATAACATCTCCCTCGCGGCAGAAATGCTTCGGGATTTCACCTGGAACGAGTATGCCGATTGGTACATCGAGATTCACAAGGTTGAAAAAAACGATACCGTGCTTGTCGCTGTCTTCAATGAACTCTTGCGGATGTGGCATCCCTTCATGCCTTTTGTCACAGAAGCGCTTTATCAGTCGCTCTATCCTAATGAGAAGCTCCCGTTGATGGTTCAAAGCTGGACTGACGCTCTTATCATTGTGGAAGAAGCACCTTCTTCTTTTCAAAATATCATCGATCTCATTACTCGGATACGAAATGTCCGCGCAATCTACCATATCGATCCCAAGGAAAAACCGTGGCTGACAATCGTCGATAAGGAAAAGCGATCAGAACAATCAGTTCCTTTGATCAAAAGATTGGCCCGACTCGAAGAAATAACGCTGACAGACAGCCTGGAGCAGCCTGACGAAACTGCCCGCATCATGATCGGCAATACACGGGCGTTCCTGCATTTAGGTGGCGTCATAGATATCGAGAAAGAACGTGTTCGAATCTCAAAAGAAAAAGAGCAGCTTGAAAAATACAAAATGGGCATAGAAAGAAGATTAAACGATCCTCATTTCACAGGAAAAGCGCCCAAAGAGATCATTGATCAGAATACGACTTCGCTTGAAGCGACAGAAAAAAAATTACAGGAACTCGAAGAGTCACTTATGGATCTCTCAGCATAACTATGCCCTTCATTCTTCTCATAATATTCGGGACGCTGGCATCCTGCTTTGCGCTCATTGTCGAACTTGGTATCTTCAGTTTTGGAAGTATCGCCGATATTTCCTTTTCCCCGCTCCAGTTCGCGAGCATTTCTTCCCTGCTTATCGTGGCTATCATCGAGGAGACTTTCAAATATCTTTGTCTCGGACAATTCAAGAAACATTTCCCTCAAGTGAATTTTTCCATTCGAAGCAGGATACTCTGGTATGGCATCATCTTCGGAATAGGTTTCGCTTTGCCTGAAAGCATGATGTCTTTCACTTTTACCGTCAACATGCCGATCTTTTTCCCTCTTTTAGGGGTCGTCTTCCTGCATCTCTTCACGAGCGCTCTCCTCGCCCTCGGAGTCCTTTCGGAAAAAAAGACCATCTTCTTCCCATCTGCTTTTTTCCTGATATCGGCCGTCGTCATTCATTTTGTGTATAACTTAACGATCTCACGGCTCCTGTAATCTTGCACCTGAGACAATTATCAACTATACTGAAAACAATTAAGCAAGAGGTTCTTTCGTATGCCGAAAGGACCGACATAAGCTAAAATAATATGACAAAACAAAAGAAATCCTTCTTCGAGCGTTTGACCGGTGCCAAAAATGTGGACGGCAGCGATTTTACTGATTCCGTTCCTGTCTATAACGAAGAAGAGGAAACGATCGTTACCATGAGGGAACAACCGACTGCTTTCCCGGCTCGCGAAGAAGAATCATGGGCCCCTTCGACCTATGCTCAAAATGACAGCGAAGGAGCTGAAGGACAACTCACGATAGACGTGTACCAGACAGAAAACGATATCGTGATCAAATCGACCATCGCCGGAGTGAAACCGGAAGATCTGGATGTCTCCATCAACAATGATATGGTGACCGTGAAGGGCGAGAGAAAAAATGAAGAGGTCGTCGAAAATGGCAATTACTACTACCAGGAATGTTACTGGGGTTCATTCTCCCGTTCTGTTCTGTTGCCCGTCGACGTGATTCCGGAAAAAGCTGACGCTTCTCTCAAAAATGGCATCTTGACTATTCGTTTACCGAAAGCTGATACGACCAAAACCAAAAAAATTCAAGTACGCGGATTTTAAGGCTAACTCCCACAGTGCGGACAAATGAAGCCGGTTCCGTTTTGTGGAACCGGCTTTTCTTATCTGCCTCTCCTTTACATGAAATTCTCACTCATCCACAGAAATAAATTTTTCCATCTGGGTTTCTCCTTGATCTTTTTTTTCTGTTTTCCCACTGAACTTTTTGCCGCGACTCCTCCCCTTTCTATCAACCTCCGTGCCGGCGACTATCAGGAAAAGTTGTCCGGCAATGATGTCAGTGCTTGGTTCCATGTAGAAACGAAACTGACAAAAAATGCGAATGCAAGAAAATCGGAAATTGAAGATACCTCCTATTGTCCCACGGATAAGATGTTCTGTTCATTTTCGATTTCCCGTCACAACCGATCGAGGCTCTCGGTCATTTTTCAGAGCGAACCCAACGAGGAAAGCATCGGGGCGTTTGTCGCGTCGTTTTCAGGCAAAGTGAATCAGGAACCTGTAGATGCGATATTCGGGACCGATGGCGAGGATAAGATCACTGTCGCGCAGGAAGAAAAATTGGGACGATACTTGAATGAGGCACAGAGCGTCGCTCTCCTCGTAAAGGTACTGAACGCTTCGTCCGAACAGGCGATTGAAGTGACTCTTCCCACGGAAACGGTCGAACCGAAAATAATGAGCAGCGACAAGGAGCGTCTCGGTCTCAAGGAACTTATCGGTCGAGGAACGACGAATTTCCGCGGTTCTCCCAAAAATCGTATTTTCAACATCAACAGGGCCCTGAAACAATTCCAAAATGTGATGATCGCCCCAGGAGAAGAATTCTCGTTCGTAAAAAACCTTGGCGAGGTCGATGGGGAACACGGATATCTTCCCGAACTGGTCATAAAGAATAATCGTACGGAACCTGAATTCGGAGGCGGTATCTGCCAGGTCTCCACGACCGTATTCCGTGCGGCCATCTATAGCGGACTCAAAGTGAGCGAAAGGAAAAATCACGCCTATCCTGTTCAGTACTATAAACCCTACGGGATGGACGCGACTATCTATATTCCGAAACCGGATCTCAAATTCAAAAATAATACCCCCGGCTATATCCTCATGCAATATGCTATCGATGGCACCAATCTGACATTCAGCTTCTTCGGGACAAAAGATGGCCGAAGCATAGCCATCGATGGACCCCATATCCTAGAAAGCAATCCGGACGGCAGCATGAAGACGGTTTTCAGCCAGACGGTCACCGACAATTCAGGCCAGGTCTTCATCAACGATAGCTTCTGGAGCAATTACAAATCTCCCAGCCTTTTCCCTCACCCGAATACCAACGCCGTTCTTACTGAAAAGCCGAAAGATTGGTCTGATAAGCAATGGAAAGAATACCAAAAGATTCATTAAGCCTCACTTGATCGTTTAACTGTTTTGACAAACGATTTAAATGATATTACATTAGGGTTAAGTTTAAGGCCTAAGATAAGCGAAATTATCCTGACAGCAGAAAAAACCGCAAAAAATATTGTTTTTTCTTCTGCCGTTTCGGAAAAGGTGCATGCACGAGCGGGACACGATTCCTCTTGTATACGCATTTTTCTGTTACGGTACAGGCAGTACCTGTGTGCAAGTTGCAAACGAAAGGAATGTCCATGGAAATAATCCAGGCCCAGCCCACCGCGCATTCGCAAGGCCCGCCGTCCGCCAAGCTCCCGTCCGTCCCGAAGCTCGTGACGAACGTCGGGGAAGCCAGGCTCGTGAGTGCCATGGCCGCGAAGCGTACGCCGACTGCTGCGAAGGGCGGCGCCGGTGCGAACAAGGTTTCCGCATGAACGGCCCGTTCAAGACCAGATCCGCACGCATGGGCAACTCCAGCACGAGCACACCGGTGGGGACGGTGGCTTAGCCCGTGCTGATGAGAACTTCCACCATTCGAGGCACACGCTAACCGAATGCTCCACACTTTTCCCAATGTGGAGACTGGCATAGGGATAAACCCGCGGGTCGTTGAGCACAGCTCTTCGATCCGCTTTCCATTCATTGACGGGGGTTTGCTCATTTGGTACAATCCGAGCACGTTCCAGGTGACGTATTTTTTTTGGTTTCTTCGATTCGGGTGTATAGCTCAGCTGGTAGAGCAGTGGCCTCTTAAGCCAACGGTCGCAGGTTCGAGCCCTGCTACACCCACATAAGATCACGAAAGAAACGTCCAGTTTTGCCCCGATAGCTTAATGGATAAAGCAGGACTCTTCTAAGGTCTTGATGGGGGTTCGATTCCCTCTCGGGGCACAGAGTAGGGAGCATTAAAAAATCAATAGACTTAGAGGGGTGGCCATCGTTCAATGGCAGGACAGTGGTTTGTGGTACCACGAATCAGGGTTCGATTCCCTGTGGCCACCCCTGTGGGTCTATTTTTTTATACGGAATCAAAAAAGCTCGCCTTGCCAGTTTTCGCTGACCAATATCGTTCCATCTGATTTAAAAACGACATAGCTCGCGTCAAAAGCTTTCGCCAGTGCCGGATATGCTTCCGGAGACGATAAGAAGAGTCCGGATGTCATAGAATCCGCATCGAAAGAATTATTCGCGACTGCTGTACAACCCAGAATCGTTTCTATGGGTTTTTTGCTTTGCGGATCGATGATGTGATGCCAATTCCCCCAGCGCCTTTTGAAACTGTCAGAGACAGCCACTCCCTGCTTTTTCAGATTGATGATACCGAAGGCGGTATCGGGTTTTCCTGGCCATTCGAGAGCGATACGAAACCCTTGATCGTCAAGTTTCACATTGCCGTACATATCTCCTCCTCCTTCTACCAAAAAATGCCGGTATCCTTCTTGAGCTAATATCTCCGAAAGACGATCGATGCACAGCCCTTTACCGATACCTCCGAAATCAAAAACTATCGGGCCATCGATGGTGAGCCGCTGATCTTCCAAGGACCATCTCGGCAGACGAAAACTTTCTACTGCAGCCTGAGGCAGAAGACGATATTCCTTGTCATAACCGGCATACTCGAGAAGTTTCCCGAAACCCGGATCATATATCCCGCCCGTCAATTCCCGCAACGTTTTTGCTCGTTGCAACAAAAAAACAAAATCGGGAGAAACCGGGTACGTCCCGGCCGCCGCTTCGCGTAAAGCGTTGCTCTCGCTCTCAGGCAAAAAACGGGAAAATCGTTTCTCAAAATTTTCTGCAAACGACAGAATATTTTTTTTCGTTTCTGTGCGCAAATCTTCCCCATCAGTGCTGATGGACCATGTCGTCCCCAATCCGCTGAAATGAAAAACATCCATGGAGACAATATGATTACAATTGTGCTTTCAAAGCACTGATCGATGAATTGAAGGCGGCTGTCGACAATGACGATCCTCCTACGCGGTCAACCTCTTTCAATGTGGAAATATCCTTACCGACGAGAACGGAAGGCAAAGCTGCAGCGAAAGCCTCTTGACGCATTTTCGAAGTCGGGTTAGCAGCAAGAACATCCGTCTTCGCCTCCGTGATGGTGCCTTTATCATCGATACCGAGAGTAAACCCGATTTCATCAGATCCGCTCGGATTATTATATCGAGTCTTTACCGTAGCCGAACGGACAGTATTTTTAGCAGACTGTTGCTGTTCAGAGCTTTGATTGGCAGTGATATTTTCTGATTGCATCGGTTTCCAGAAAAATTTTACCAGAGCCAGAGCTCCCGCTATCAACGCTATCCAGAGCAAAGCTGTTTTTTTAGTAATGATTGCCATATGAATTCTTTACGAATTATTTCAATAGATTACGGGTTATTTTTTCGATATGATTGCTGCCAACCGCCCTGAGATGTAAAATAATAGCATGAAAAAGATATTTTTACCAATAAACATTCTCATCTGCGCTCTTCTCATTCTGGCGCTGGGAGCCAGCTATTCCTGGAACGGATTCGACATCACACTCTGGGGAGAATCTTTTCGAAATTTCATATTCATTTTTTTCTCCGGCTGGTTCATCACATTCATACTGGTCCGTCTGGGGCTTGCCGCCGAAAGTCGTAAAGAGAATAGGATCATTACCTCATTGATACTTTTCCTGCTTTTCGATGCGGTCGCGCCCTGGTGGATATTCATCCTCTTGGGGGCAGTTACAGATCTGATGGAGCGGCTGTTACGCGTTCCTGGAGGACCACTTTTCAATCCCGCCGCACTTGGAGCGCTTTTCTTCAGTTTTTTCGGCTATTTCCCGAGCTGGTGGGGAACGAACTTCTCACCGCGTTATTCCTTGATGGAAGGAGCATTAAGCATCGCAACCTTCGTGACTATTCCTTTTACCTTCTACGTCGCGTATAAGTATAAAAAATTTTGGATTAGCCTTTCGGCACTCATAAGTTTTTCTATCGTTTATCTTCTTCTCTTTCAAAAAAGTCCCCTTTTCATACTACTCGATGGAACGCTTCTCTTCTTTCTCCTTGTCATGGCCATAGAACCGAAAACCACTCCTATTGTGACTAAAGATCAGCTCACCTTCGGACTTCTCATAGGCGTTTTGATTCCGCTCGGCATGTATTTCAATTGGCTCGAAGCATACACTCTCGCCCTTCTCATAGGCAATCTCTATACCAGAAGGAATTTCTTTTTCAGTCTTTTCGTTTCTTCGCCCCCTTCTTCAGTTTCTTCGCCGGCAGCCTAAGCAGGCTACCTTTGACTGGACTCGGCTTTTAGGCTATCATAAGACAATTCCGTCTCACGCGCTCGTAGCTCAGTGGATTAGAGCATCTGGCTTCGAACCAGAGGGTCGGGGGTTCGATCCCCTCCGAGCGCACAAATGAACGAAGTGAATTTGAGCCTCGGAGTAAGCCAACTGCTTGGCTTACGCAGGGGTGAGAAAAGTGGAGTGATGTTTCGCGAGTACGCGAAACCACGAGCTGGGTCGCGGAAATTTATGAGCGTCGGCGAGTAAATTATCTGTGACCGATCCCCTCCGAGCGCACAATGTCATCCTTTTATAAATGAAAAAACCTTCCTTGGAATTCCAGAGGAAGGTCATCTTGGTGGGCGGAGAATCTGCCACGCCTGATACATCAGCCACCCGGCAATAGTGGCCGATACTGTGAGGTCGAAGTAACCGACCCAAGGCCCATCAAAATACAATGCCAAGACGCCATCGACTACCACGAAGAACGAGGAAAGGGCATCTCCGATGGTATGTAGAAGGTTAGATTCGAGAAGGACATCTTCGTGATGATGAGGATGGCTGTGTTCATGCTCGACACGCAGATCCTTCATGAGGTAGGCAAGAAGGACATTCAGGACGAGTCCCGCGAAGGCGATCTCGAGCAAGAGATGATTGCCTGTCAGTTGTGGCGGCTTCCCGCTCACAATGCTTGTCAGAGAATTCGCGAACATGTAGAGACCTGCGAGATATACGAAAAGCGCCGTTACACGTTCCATTCTTCTCTTTAGGACATCGTCATCGTCAAATAATCCCCTGAGTGCCATGGTGGTTACCACTGCCCCGATGACATAACCGAACGAGTCAGAAACCATGTGCCACGCATCGGCGAAAAGTGACTCGCTGCTTGTTCGCCCGTAACCCCAAAATTCCAAGCCGGAAATGAGGACCGTTGAAAACAAAGCAAAGAGATAGAAACTCCGCTTGCACCGCGAACATCCATGGTGACTATGATCACGGTGCGGACAGTCAGGGAAGTGTCCGTTCCGAGGCCATATTGTTAAAAGAGCCCTCATTTCTCCCTCCTGTGAGAAGTTGAGATGCCCTGATAGTGTCTTTAAATAGTCTTTTTGTCAATCCCTAGGATTGATAGGCTTGAATGAACTCCGTGGGGACTTGCCACCACTGAGGCAAAGTCCGATCCTGATCTTGTTTCCAGTAACCGGGAAGAACTTCGTTTTTCCATGGACCCGTGTAGATGGCAAAATGCAGATGTGACTCCCAAAAGCCATTCTCCGGCGTGAACGCCTCTCCGATGAAGCCGAGAGGCTCCCCCATTTCGACTTTTTCCCCTATTCTCTTGAAGCTGGTTCCCAGATGTCCATAGAGAGAATAAAAAATCAACTTCCTCTTAGGATGCTTGTGGCGAATGATAATTATATGCCCCCAATTACCCTTTTCTTTTGAGCCTTCGTGCATGGCCGCATATACGACTGTTCCTCGTCCTACGGCCCTGACATCGGTTCCGGCTGATGCTATACAATCTTCACCCAAATGTACGCCCCACAAAACGCCATCATAGAGGGAACGCTTCCCAAAAGCAGCGCCATTTACGCTATAGTGCTCTAATGGAAATATGACTTTGGGAGTCGAAAGGTATGCCATATGCTTATATTTGACGATCCGAAAAACCAAAAACGAAACACGGTCCTAAAGAAGTGTCAAAAAAGACGCCCGCTTTGAATAATCGTCCAGCCAGAAACGGCGAATATCGGCTTTTACGCATGAAGACATTATACCACTTCTTGATTAGCCGAGTTTCAAAACGTCAATAACACGGCCGTTTATGATGAAATCATCCTCATCAGTCAAGAAAATAGGACGATGCTTCTTATCAGTAGATTCCGGCAACAGGACGATATTTTTCCCGTCCACCGTTCGGAAGGTTTTCACCGTCGCAAGTCCATCGATAACCACCAATACTCTGTCTCCATTTTTGTATTCTTTGCTGCTCGCATCTACGAGAATAAAGTCTCCATTTTCAATCGTCTTGCCGTGGACTTTCGCCCTATTCATGGAAGTGCCCGATACCTGTATAGCAAAGACGTTTTTATCCCTGACTATTCTTTTGGAAACCTTGAGATACCCTTCCACATACTGATCGGCAAACATAGTCGCCGCACCTGCGTTCGCCATTCCAAAAATAGGGATGTCAAGAAACGTATCTTTCGTAATACCCTTCAAACTGATACCGCGATCCTCGGAAGTCCGCTCGATGTATCCCTTCTCTTCAAGCTCGTTCAGATACAGAAAAAAGCTCCGGAGACTCTTCAGTTTAAGACCTAATTTGGAAGACTGGGCCTGTATCTCTCTTACTGTCGGCATTTCTCCGTGTTCCGTGAAAAATTCTTTGATGGCCTGAAGAACTATCTTTTGTTTCGGAGTGAGCAATTCCATAGAATTATATGTTTACTTATATTACATATTGTATTATATAAGAGTGAAAATTCTTGTCAAATATGAAAAAGGCACCCTTTCGAGTGCCTTTCAATGGTCAAGAGACTAGCGTGCTATTTCGTAGGTTAAAGTCATGGTGACTTTTGTCGTGTTCGTGCCGGGTTCTATAGCCGGTGACGCTTTTGTGGCCGACTGAGAATCTCTTGCGCCCCCCATTCCATAGGGCTGAGGCATCCCCTCGTTGGATTCGAATAGACTTACTAATTTCCCGACATGAAAACCTCCTGCTTCGGCCAACTCTACCGCTTTCTTCTTCGCCTCTGCGATGGCTTCTTGGCGTGCGGCATTCTTCGCTCCTGACTGATCATCTGTCACGAATCGGATGTCCGAAACGTTATTGGCTCCATTTAATACGATACCCGACAAGAGATCGCCGACTTTACCCGTATCTCTCACCTTGACTTCCAATGTCTGATTGATCGAATAGCCGGAAACGGTATTGGCAGTACATTTCTCAATCGAGACGCAAGGCGTATAACGAGGATAAATATTGTATTGGCTTGTCTTCAAATCCTTCGCGTCGATTCCGTTCTGCTTCAAAAAAGCGTTTATCTTATTCATCTTCTCAGTATTTTGAGATTGAATATCGACGATATTGCTTCCGCCTTCCGTCATGACGGATGCTGAAAATTGAGCCACGTCCGGAGTCACATCTATATCCCCCGTTCCCTCGACTGAGAACGTCCTCATAGGATATGTCTTGTAGACTGATTCGGCATATGCCCAGACGTAGATTACGGCTGAAAGAGCGAGAATCAAAAGAGCGCCCGTCTTCACCCAATTCATTTGGTTTTCTCCCATATGAAAGAATCAAAAAATTAACTCTTTTATTATATACCCACTCTTTACTGAAACGCCAGCAGATTATCCGCTACCGATAAAAAATTTGACAGATAGCAACACCCTAACCTATAGTTGAATGTCATTGAATGCTAAAACTTTCCAGTATGCCATGGAATACGGTCGAACTTCTTGAATTCTTGGTGAACGCTCAACACGCGACATATGATCGTCCGGAAGAGAGGAGAGTAAAAAATCCTCATCGTCCTGGCTTTGAAGAATTTTTCTATATATCCGGCGATTGGCGCTATCTTGATTCCAGCTGTTGGAATTATAAAGGAGGCGGAGAAGAAATCGTTTATTATGAAGGAAAGCCCATATGGATGATGAACTATTACGGATTTCTGCTCGGCAGAAGCAACAGGCGGACGATTTTCACTTTCTTACGGCAAGCCCTCCGCCGGCGGCACCGCGACCTTCCTATCCGTGGTACCAATCTCATAAATCATCTTCATAATATGCGTTATCAAGTTGATTTTGATCGAAAGGATCTGACGTGCTTCCGCGGCAAAGAATACATCTATCAAGATGAGTCGCTCGTGTACGAATGCTTCTTCCATGGAGGGATAATAGAGTGAGCACACGGTTTTTTCTACATACGACAATAAAAACACCTCATTATGAGGTGTTTTTAGCTTATCCATTCACGTTATTGAAGAGCGTGTTGTAATTTCGCGCCCAATACTGGGCATTCTGTGCGTACCAGTCATAGCGCCAAGAGGTCGTGCCCGAAAGGTACATTTTCGAAGCTGCCATCTCTGACCAGATATTATGTTCCTTCACTCCCGGCACATCCGCAAGCTTCAAAGCCATCGCCAATACTCCGTCATGGATATCCCAGGGGTCAGGGTTCTCTTTTCCCGTGAGAGCTGACAGACGATCCTTATACTCCAGCCATGTATCAGGCATAAACTGAGGAACTCCCATAGCACCACCCGTTCCGGAATAGACATCCTGTGCCGGATTGCAGGACACTTTCAAATCTTCTGGATCATATCCCAGCGTATCCGCAAGTTCCTTGATCATATTTCTACGATCCTGGAACGTTTCCCAGGCGCGCGTACTCAAGTTCCCGCTTTCGTGGGCGGCAATGGCACCGTCCTCAACTTCCTTATAAGTGCATTGCCCCGTATTGCGGCCGAGATCGGTCTCGACGACGAGCATCCCCATCAGGTATTCCTTACGGACACCGGTGATCCGACTCGCATATTCTGCCTGCTTTTCAATTTCCTTCAGATCGGAAATGTTTTTCGGTTTCTTTTTTTCCTTACTCTTCACTTCTCCTTTATCTTCATTTTTCTTGCCATTATTCCATTTCCAGGTATTCTTGTTTTCCACCGTTATCTCCTTTTTTCCAAAAAAATCATCCTTGGAAAATCCGAAGATTTTCGGAAACGGAGACTTGGCGTGGGCCTCATTCGCCCATATGGGCGAAAAAGCCGAAACAAGAAGAAAAATAAATACTGGCAATGTGCGAACGTAACTTTTTGGGCTACTAACTAAAATACGAATAGAAAAAAAATTACTATTTAATATGCTCTTCCCCCAAAGAGCTTTGTATTTTGGTTATGAATTATGGCAATAAAAGAATCTCGTCTGGGACCGACCCTCACTCTCTTTTTTGATTTGAGAGTAAAAAAAAGTTCCTGCGCGGGACTCGGGTTTGATTTATTGCTGAATAAGTATATCTTTTTTCAAACGTTCGGTCAAGAACCAAATTATGGCTTGATGAAAGGAAAAAACAAAAAAACCAGCTATGGAAGCTGGTTTTTTGAAATTCTGGCTTACATCTGAGAAGGATTGCACTCTCGGCACATTTTTTTGTGCATAGCAACCTCATAAACGGCCGACAGGCCGACAAGCACATAAATGGTCCGCGAAACGACTGAGTCCGCACCGCCCAACCAGCGGCTGATATCCCAACCAAGAACACCGACAAGTAACCAATTCAAACCCCCAACAACTAACAAAATAAACGTAAGTGTGTGAAGCTTCATATTGTATAAAAATTATTTTATAAAAAAGTATGGGTATCGACCTCGCTCCTACGAGCCTACCCTGCTAACTGTAGTATACACCTAAAAAAGAGGGGTTTTTGAAAAAAAGCAATACTCTTTTTGTCAAGATAAAAAACCAGCCCTTCCGGCTGGTCTCTCACTTATTCAATGACCGCTTTTATCCGACGCACACCAGCAGAAGAGGCCTCTTCCTTGATGATCCGAAAAACGCCTCTGATATTCCCCGTATTCTCGACATGAGGACCACCGCAGAGTTCTTTTGAATAGAGAGTACCATCAGTCCCCTTCACCATATAGACCGTTACCTTATCGGGATATTTTTCCCAAAAACTGCCTTCCACGCCGCTCTGCCTGGCTATTTCTTTATCCATTATCTCGGTCACGACTGTGCATTTATCGGCTATGGCTTCGTTCACATAAGCCTCAACCTTATCCAAAATATCGCGCGAAACTTTTTCTCCGTACGTGAAATCGAAACGGCTACGTTCTTCCGTAATGTTCGAACCGGCCTGATGGATATCGGCCCCCAGGTATTTCCGAAGGCCCGCCAACATCAGATGCGTCGCCGTATGAAGCATGGTAGTCTTTTCACTCGCATCAGCGAGCCCTCCTTTGAACTTTCCTTCCGTACTCGTACGGGATCGATCCTGATGCTCTTTCATTTCACTCCTAAACCCTTCTTCGTCGACAGCAACCCCCTTCTCTGACGCCAACTCTTTCGTAAGTTCCAACGGAAACCCGTAACTTGAAAATAACAGAAAGGCGTCATGTCCGGAAATGTCCGCATGGCAGAGCTTTTCGAACTGCTTCAAACCATGCGAAAGCGTTCTTCGGAACTTCGTCTCTTCTTTTTCTATCTCTTCGATTATGAGCGTTTTTTTCGCTTCCAGATTCTGATATGTAGGAGTATATTTTTCAATAACAACCTGGGAAAGCTTGCCCAGAGAATTTGGAGGAATGCCCATCGTATCAGCAAAACGGATAGCGCGACGGATAAGACGTCTCAAAACGTATCCTTGATCGGTGTTGGAAGGGATAGCTCCATCAGCAATGAGAAAGGTCGAGGAACGGATATGATCTGCGATGATACGCCGTGCCCGAACATTGCTTTCTTTCGAAAGCTGGTCAATCTTTTCCAAAATCAATGCGAAAAGATCCGTATCATATACGTTGTTTTTTCCTTGAGCCACGCAGACTGCCCGCTCCAAACCCGTCCCCGTATCGACATTCTGAAGCGACAGTTTCCCGACGACGGAACCATTTTCCTTTTTATATTCCATAAAGACGTCATTCCAGATTTCAACGATCTCCTGCCTATCGTCGGCCACAAGGAATTCCTCTTTTGTCAGACCCTCTACAAGCGTACCTGTAACATCATAAAACATCTCGCTATCCGGTCCGCAAGGACCGTTATCTCCCGCGCTCCACCAGTTGCTTTTCGCCCCCAGAAAAAATATCCTTTTTTCAGGATCCAATCCTACTGATTCGAAAAGATCCTGCCATATCGAGTATGCCTCATCGTCTCGGGGAGCGTTCTCATCCCCTTCGAAAACGGTGACATATAATCGTTTCGGATCAAGTCCCAGTCCCTCATCTTTCGATGTCAGAAATTCATAACTCCAGGTGATGGCTTCTTTTTTGAAGTAATCGCCCAGCGACCAATTCCCGAGCATCTCGAAAAATGTGAGGTGCGTATTATCGCCGACCTCATCGATATCCACGGTCCGGACGCACTTCTGGACATCTACCAGACGCTTCGATCCAGTCGGATGAGGCTGTCCTAAAAGATATGGGACGAGCGGTTGCATGCCGGCAGTATTGAACAATACGGAAGGATCATTTTCCGGAAGCAAAGATGCGGAGGGCAAAACGACATGCTCCCTCTTTTCAAAAAACGAAAGGAATTTTTGACGGATTTCTTCTGATTGCATAGTTTTTCAAGAAAATTGTACCGAAACAGATGATTTATCATGCCATATTCACCCAAAAAAGGCTAGCCTCTGGGCTGATTTCTATTATTGACATACAATAAATTATATGCTATAATAGTTCTTCAGACAGTGTCTGTTTTTTGTTCTTCAAGAAAGAGGGTACATGCAAAAAGGATTATACTGGGGCAGCCGTCTGATTATCGGGGTGCTTTGGATTCCGCTTGGAATCTACCTTGTCATTCGAGACTTAGGCCGCTTGTCATACCTCCGATATCTTCTTTGGCGCAAACGTCGCCACGATGAAAAGCAAGCCGCTCGCCGTTCCGCTTAACAAGCCGTTCGGTTTTTTTATATCAAAAAAGAAGGAATTATAAAAAAAGGACTGCTGAATGCTGTCAGAGTCCTATCGATTTTGCTTGGCTGCTCGCTTGATGAGGCGATCCGCTTCCTCATGGTAGTGGACGCCGTCGCCTGTGAGCACGATCGCTTCGTGCACGACGAGGTTCAGAATGAAGCTCTGCCAGGCCCGTTCCTTCTCGTTGACCCGTGAGGCCAGTGTATCCGGAGTGTCGTTCTTGCGAATCAGCACAGGGAACTCGAAAATGATCGGCCCTTTGTCATACGGATCAGGCCCCGGATGTTCCGTCACGTAATGCATGGTGACGGCACTTTGGGTGACTTCCCCGCGCCGGTATGCAGCCATCACAGCTTCGTGAACGTGATGCCCCCACATTCCTCTTCCTCCGAACCGCGGCAACGGACCTGGATGGATATTGATCGTTCGCCCCGGATCAAGACCGCGGACCGGCTTCAGCCATCCGGAACACATCACCCAGTCGGCACTGAAGTATTTCACCAGTTCCTGATAGCCCGTGGCATCGAATGTGCCTGCCCAACACAGGAACGGCACCTTCAAATCATGAGCCTTTTGGGCTACGCCACCGTTTTCGTGGTGCGAAACCACGCCGACAATCGTAGCGTCGAGTATCCGCGGATCGGTTCGCGAGAACTCCACGAGCTCTTGAAAACCGGAACCTCCTCCTTTGGCATCTCCCGATGCCAAGACCAGAATCCGAGGTTTCACCTTCATGGCCATGGCCATCTCCTTGAGCTGAAACTACTATTACACACCGGCTTCTCTTGCGAAAAACCACAAAGAACTTCCCCGGATTATCGCAAAAAACTGAAACTGGGTCAAGCTAAAAAATTCGAACAGATAAAAAAATGCCCTGCCAGTCATTGACCAGCAGGGCTTCTTACTTCTTCGGATTCAGGCAGACAGCACGTTTCGGAGAATCATTTGTCCGGCTTCGTTATCCGGCCGCCGTTCCAGATGATCCATCATGGCCATCACACCTCCCCATTCATCGCAGATCGCGGCGATACGGCCACCGCTTGGAGAATCGCCCTGATACGTCATGACGACGTTTACGTTCTGCACGTTCGGGCCTACCAACTTGCCGTAACCATGGGCGGCCGGAAAGGTGAAAATGCCCCCTTCCAACCCCTTGGTCCAAAGACAATGCGATAGCTCGACCCGGTGGATGATTGGCCGGCTGACGAAGGCCCCGCAGTCATTGCTGTCCATGGCCAATCCGGGACCGAAAAGTCCTGCCCGAACCAGTATCTGCATTCCGTTGCAGATGCCAAGAGTCGGTATGCCCCAAGCGACAAGCTTCGGCAAATGAGCCGCCAGAAATTCCGCGACGGCGACTCCGGTTTCCGGGTAGTCCCCGTAAGAGAATCCACCCGGAACCACGAAGCAATCACAGCCGGTGATCTCCTCTTTGCCAGTGAGCAGATCACGCAGGAAGACGAGACGCGGTTCGCCGCCGGCGAGCCGGAGCGCTTCCATCGTTTCGACTTCACAGTTGGTCCCCGGCGCGTAGAGCACCGAGACATTCGGCTTACTTTTCATACACCATCTCCTTGAAAGAGTTGCTCCATGCTTCATGCAGGAGATCGAGGTTGATTTCCGTTCCCCTGACCTTCAGTTCGCGTTCGGGCAGAATAGTTCCCACCATCAGCGGATTGAGATAAGGAAACTCCTTGAACAGCCTTTCGGTATCCGCCGGTGTCACTTCCACCAGCACGCTTCCCATGCTTTCAGGGAAAAGTTCGGCGCATACTTCCGCTTCGAATCCCCATCCAGATGCCTCGATCCCCTCGAACAACCGCAGGAATATTCCCCCGCGATTGACCGGGGCGGCCGACAGGAACATGCCGCTTTCTGAAAGGTTTTCCAGCGCTTCCAAATACTCGAGCGCATCTTCATAGGAAATCCCTTCCAGCGATCCGCCAGAAATACCAAGCGCCGACGACAGAATCGAGCCGTCGAGACGGTCGGTCCGCGGCCCAAGCGAAACGAGCTTGTTGCCCGTTCCTTGCCACTGATGGAGCGCTACCCGCTCAACATCCGGCACCTTTCCCATGGCGGTAATACAGACGCTCGGCGGCACCTTCACGGTAACCCCGCCGAATATCCCCCGCCCCGACGAGCTGTCTTTTCCCGTGATGAACGGCGTACCGAGGGAACGCGAAAATTGCGCCAGTTCACCGACCTGCTCCCGCAAATACCAGAGCGATTCGCCTGAATCGCCGTCGGTATAGAAATTGTCAGCGAGTGCGATGTCGGCAAGCTGCACGCCCGCGGCCACTTGCGCGGCCACAGCGTCAAACATGGCGCCGATTGCCGCGTTCACGGGATCCGTTTCGAATTGCCACGGAGAAAAACTCATGCTCACCGTGACACCGTAACGCTTCCCGAACACCGGGCACAGGATGCCGAGCGGAGAGGCGATATTGTGATGCCTCCCGTAGAGCGGACCTTGGTAAGTCGCTCCCTGCACTGTCGAGTCGTACTGCTGAGTCGCCAACGACTGGTCGCAGACATCGAAATGCCCCACGACTTTCAGTCCCATCTGCTCGACGTCTCTTGGCTCGATTTCAGGGAATTTCGCCCGTTCCTTCGGCATCGGAGCGATGACCTGGGTTTCCGGCAGCGGGCAGTCTTCCAAGAACGCATACGGCACATCGCAGCACACTTCCCGCAAGGAAGCTCCCGACCGCAGACATGCCGTGCCACCCTCCGCATCGTAGACCATCTGAAGACGACCGCTTTCGGTAAACACTCCGATCACAGTCGCCTCCAAGTCATACTTCTCGTAGATGGCCATGGCTTCTGCCAGCTTTTCCGGTTTCACGGCATGGCCGAACCGCTCCTGGCTTTCGGAGAGAGCGATCTTCCAATTCCCCATTCCGGCACACTTGAGCGGCACCAGCGCCAGGTTGATAACGACGCCTCCTACGCCGCCAGTCGTTTTCCCCATTTCACCGAAACACGAAACGATGCCTGCGGCGCCGAAATCATTCCGGGCGCTGCAGCATTCCGCATCCCGCAGTTCGACTCCGGCGCGCATCAACAGCTGTTCCGTGTACGGCAACCCGATCTGGACATGCGTGCTGTCGCCCTTGTCCGTTTCCTCGGTAATGACGCCGGAACTCACCGTCGCACCATGAAGACCATCATTCCCGGTCCGCCCGCCCACCAACACCGCGAAATCGCCCTTTTGAGGCGTTCCCTTGTTGGCAGCCGCTCGCGTAGTGATACCGATGGTACCGCCCAAAGCGAACGGTTTGGCGCCGAAATCCGGATGACTCATCATGCGAGCCTGAAGCATCGGAATGCCCATGGGATTTCCGTAATCGGCGATGGCCCGGATGGTTTCCCGCGCCATGAGAGCCGGCGAGAGCGCCGTGCCGATGAGCTCCGGATACCGCTTTCCGGAGAACTCTCCGATAACGGTCATTTCCATGTTGCCGATCGGCTTGGCTCCCAAGCCGCACTCGAAGATGTCACGGATGACACCTCCGAGCTTGGTCATCTGGCCACCGTACGGCTCAGACTGAGTCGGAGAATTGTGCGTTTCGAGCTTGAAGAGGATGCACAGTTCATCGTAGAAATCCCACACGCCGGCATTGTCGACAAAAGCCGACACCAGGTTGCAGTTCTCGATGTCTTCCGTCGCGGACTGGAGCTCGTAAAGGAGGCCGAGGGATTTCCACAGCGCATGGAAGCAGTGGTCGCTCCAGAACGCCGCAAACGTTTCCAGGGTAACGTCGCTCAAACAGTTGAGGCCGAGTTTCTCCTGGAAATATCCCAGCTTCTTCATCTGCGGCAGGGAGAGGCGAAGCTGCCGATTCCTGCTCAGGACGATAAGCTCGCTGTCGCTCATCGCCGAGATATTCAGATACTCCATCGCTTCTCGGACGCCACGCGGCTTCAAAGTGGTCAGTACCGGTTCTTCGGTATAGGCGACATGGACGGCCTTGTTGACGTACTTGCCGTCCAAAAACGGCTTCTCGCCATAGTAGCGAAAACCGACCTTGACCGCCTCGACGACGACGCCCCGTGTCGCGCAGAGTCCGATGATGATCTTCTGCTGCGGGTCGATAACGCCGTTGTGGTACAGGATTTCCCTGAAGTCATCCTGCGGCATCGAAGGAACAACGTTCGTCTTGATGCCGTCGGCAAACAGCGAATACAGGATGGCCGGATCCGCGATCGGCTCATTGGTCTCCAAGTTGATGACTTTGTAGACCGAGCCCTGCGATTCGATCGGGGCAACGATGATTCGGGTGATTGACATGATGAAACTCTCCTTTGGAAAACAGGTTGGTTGAGTAGACGCGAAACTTCAGAAACACTGCGAAGACTAAAACGGCCTCCGTTAACTGAAATCTTTGCTTTTCAGGTTTTTAAGGGGCTTTTACCCACAAAAAAGCAGGCCTTGTAGTCTATCAAAGAGGAGGGAAATAAACAATTTTAGAAACAATGGGGACAAAAAAACAGCCTTATGGCTGTTTTTATGGATTACCTACAAACCGGCTTTCAAATCGGCAAGAGCCGCATTGAAGGCTGTCGTCGTAAGGGAAGATTTCCCTACTTTATCGATGCTCGTAAGCTCGCTCAACTTCTTGCCTTTGAGTATGAGTAACGCTTGATCGCTGAATTCCACTTTTTTGGCCGCGATTTCATTCGTATCGGCATCCAAGGTCTTCAGCCCCTGAATGACACCGTCCTTGTCGACAGTCACGACGAACTTCAAGTTGTCAGTCCCGTCATTCGGAGTGCTGTATGATGTTACCGCACTCACCTCTCTTGTCGCCGCAACCGCTTCTTCCGCCTTTTTATCTCCCGGCGTCTGTGCTTCGTTGCGGGCCCCCTGACGAAAAACATCTTTCGCGAATTGATAATATGCAAACACACCCACTAACACGGCGGCCGCTATGAGCCACGTGCTCTTTTTTGTTTTAAACATAATTTTCTTTTAAGAAAAAATACTGCATATAGTATACCACAAAATGCAGAAAAGTCTTCTACCGATATTCATTATGAATAAAATTTCCGTATCAGAATCGGCAAGTCTCCTTTCGACACGTCCCCTTCTGCTAACTTTTCAAAAAATTCTTCCGGGGACAACCAATAATATTCTACGAAATCATGAGGATTGAAATTCGGAGCGTCATTGGTCCGTATTTCATACACGTTCATGGAAGCGGATACACCATCACTATCAGGAGTCAGATGACCGATCATTTTCCACGGGGTCTTATCGGCATCGATATTCAATTCTTCAATCAATTCTCTTTTGAAGCCCTCGTCATAGGTCTCCCCGCTTCCGACATGCCCTCCCATGCTCGCATCCAGACAAGAAGGGAAAAAACGCTTCTTTGCGGTTCTTCTCGGTATCCATAATTTTCCCTCTGAATTGACCAGAAAAACATTCACCACGCGGAAATTCGTCAACCCCTCCGCATAAATTTCCGACCGCAATTTTTTTCCGATCACTTCATCGTTTTCATTCACCAGATCCAAATATTCATCTTGCATAGGATTTCAAGAAAACTTCTTAGACGTTTATGCCGAAATAATTACGAGCCAGGACGCCGATGAGCCAGGTCACTCCCACAGCGAGGGCGATAATCACCAGGTTCATAAGGATGCGCCGGCGTACGGCCATACCGGAAAGAAAAGCTACGAGATACGATACGATAACAATGATCACGCCCGATATGAGAAGCGAAAGCAGGATGCTTTCTGCGCCGAAAAGAACGGGCACTATCGGAATAGCTGCACCGAAAAGATAGGAGATTCCTACAAGGAGCGCGGATCTGAAAGGAGGAGACGCATCGGATTCCTTCATTTCTCCGCTCAGGAATCTCTTCTTTCCTTTTTCTGTCTCTTCCGCTTCCTTTTCCGAGCTTTCGGCCACGAATGCTCCGGCCGCCATCGAAAATGCGCCCGCAATGGATACCGTAAATACCGCCCCCAGAACGGTCGAGACGCTATGAAACGCTGCAAAGAAACCGCTCAATGTTCCGAGAATTTCCACAAGCCCATCGTTCAGTCCGAGAAATATATCTCTGATGCGCTCCGGGTGGACTTGCCGGCTGATCTTATCTGAAACGATGGAATCCTCATGTCGGAGCTCGTCATCGAGGACTCCTCGCACGGCCTCCCCGAGAGGCTCATCTTTATAGAGCTCCCACACACGCAGATACTTCTTTACACCATTGATTTCGATAGCCTCAAGAATAAGACTGACGCCGGCACCGCCAAAAATACGGCAAAACCACACGAACATTCTCAGCTTCAGCCGCTCTCTCCTGCTCAGTCCCGCTCCGCTTATCTTAAAAAAATTCTGCCAAAATCTGAAGTGTCGTTCTTCTATAGGAATCAATTGATCCAACAGCACAGCCATCTCGCCGTCCGCCTTCTTCCGGAGCTCCCGATAAAGAGTAAGATCGAAAAGCTCATCCGCCACTAATTTTTCCCCCAATCGAGCATTTTCCATAGTTTACCAACAAACCACTTTCATTATACTCCTCGTAATCACCACTCAATAAATCGATATTTATAGCGTCTTATGAGTTCCGGCAGTCGGTTCCCCAATACCGAACCAGAGCTTCCTTGTTCCTGAGAGTGTTTCGGTAGCACCGGCCAAGAGCTCCTGTTGTCCTTCAAACAATCGATACGTAAGCTGCCGATCGGTTTTTAAAACTCGAGGCATATCGAAAGTATGTGGCCGCGCAATATCAAAAACGAGAGTTCCGTTTGGCTTATCAGGATCATTGATGATGAGGAAACTATGATCCTCGGGGTATTCCTCGCCATCCGCCACATCGGCCATCGTGATACCGCTCATGTAAACCGATTCCCTCCCTATCTTCTGAAATAAATATTGCCCCATGGCCGCCCTTTCCGCACAAGCACTTTTTCCAACGGTCTGCGAGAGTCTTGGAAGATAATTTCCCGAATAGAGTTTATTTCTTTCAAGCGGGTCCGCCTTGTCCGAAACATGCAGCAAAGCATGGACTTTTTTTTGAATCTGGAAACATTGGAAGAAAAGGTAAGGATCGACATCTGAACCGGCATCCTTCAACCATTTAAGTATTTCGGGCTTCCCCTTTTCGTAATGATTGCGGATATTCTCTTCCGTGAAGTTTCCCAGCTGAGAATCAAAATAATCAAAATCCAAAAAAAGCCTGATGCTGAGATCATCATGAAATATATTCCCGCCGACTGGGAGCGACTGCCCATGTTCGAGTTGTTCCGCCCACACTCCCCTATGAAGCGACTTAAAATCTTCCTCCTTTTCAGAGGTCCCTGATTTTTTTTCTTGAGAATTTTGTGGCCTGTATGCTTCTGGCATCGTGTCAGATGTTATCGATCCAATCAGAAAGAATCCGTTTCACTTCGCCGACATGTTCCGGATCCCTGAAAGTATGGGGCGACCCTTTGATGATATGTATCTCTTTTTTCCCCGGAAGCTTATCGAATAAGATCTTCTGATGTTCCGGCGGAGTGCTGGTATCGGCGTCCCCGACTACCAGAAGCACGGGCATCGTCAGTTTGTCGACGTTCGGGAGCAGATCATATTGCAACCTGTCTTCGACAAAGGACCAATTGAGTTTCTTGAATGTTCCCGGCACTGATTGCCTTTCGCTTATCTTGTACCCGAGTTCTTTCCATCGCTTCAATTCTTCTTCCGGATGCGTATCCAAGAATAATGTATTCGAGACGACGGTGGAAATCGGCGCCAGAGCCTTCACCTTATTGGGAAATTTTTCAGAAAATAACGAAGTGGAGATTCCGCCCAGGCTATGGCCGCAAAGCACGAAGGGTTCGATATACCATGCCTGTCTGCTTGCCCATGAAATGACATCCTCCAGATCTTCGTAATAATTCGTTATGGTCGCATCCTCATACTTCCCATCGCTTTCGCCGAAAGTATTGGTCGTATCGAAACGCACGACCGTGTATCCTTTTTCTTTAAAAGCTTCCGCAAACATCTGAATATGGGGCTGATCCTTTGATCCACCCAGTCCGTGCATGACAAAAGCCAATCCTCTTGGATTTTCTGTCTGCTCTAAGATGACGGCCATCTTCTGCTCTTTACGATTTTGAATGAAAGTTTTTTCCATAGTTCGAAGTATATCACGGGAGAATAAGCAATTAAAAAAGGATAGTCTCGGGGCTATCCTTAGGCGGGCTGCTGCACAATCGGGATCCGGAACGGCGGATCGTCTGAGTTGCCCATCATGGGTTCATGGAGCATCATGGTGAGACGATTATCGAGCAACATCGACTCGTGACCTCCCGGAAAATCCTGCCGCTCGATATCGGGCATGAAGTCATCAAGCCGGATTCCGCAGTGACGGAGAAGAACTTGATACTTGTCCGCCATCACCTTTTCGATGTCTTCGCCTGGGTGAGCGACGATGTTCAGGGCGTAGTCCGAGTACCCCGTGGAACATTGTTGCGGATTGAGCGCCGTGATGAGCGCCAGGAGAAAATGTGCCGCCTCAGTTCGATCGAAAACTCTGCCGGCTGGCGTGAAGGAAATCCGCATGATTCCGCGGTTCAGCCACGGGTAGATTTCCACCTCGAGCTCATCGATCAAAAGTGCCGCTCCGGGACAATTGAAGGCAGGGATCGGAACACCGTTCGGGACAAAAAGTCCCGGCTCGGGCCATTTCGCCCATTTGTACGTAATGACTGTGGTCATGTAACTCTGTAACTCCTTCTACTGAAACGCATACAGACAGACCTTCCCCCGTCAGTTGACGTAAGAATGATCACCAAGGAACTTGCCCAGAGTATTACAAAAAAGGGGTCCAAAGTCAAAGAAAAAACCTTCGCACCTTTGCCTCATTGAAGCTTGTCGGTACGAAGGTAGTTGTTGCGTGTCACACCTGACGCGCGAGTTTTTCGGCCAGGCCGATATACGTAGCCGGAGTCAGTGCGAGCAGCCGTGCTTTGTCCTCATCGGGAATCATGTTGAGGCCCCGGATGAATTCTTGAAGGTCATCCTTGGTGATGCCCTTGCCGCGAGTCAGCTCCTTCATCTGTTCATAGGCGCCGCTCACGCCATAGCGACGGAGCACTGTCTGAACCGGCTCGGCGAGCAGTTCCCACTTGTCCTCGAGATCCAAGTTCATTCGTACGGCATCTACCTCCAGCTTGCTCAGCCCCTTAAGGCACGATAGGTATGCGAGGAGCGAATGTCCGAGAGCGACTCCGATGTTTCGAGTGACAGTGGAATCCGTGAGGTCCCGCTGCAAACGTGAGATCGGGAGCTTTTCCGACAGGTGCCCGAGTATGGCGTTGGCCATGCCCAAGTTCCCTTCGGAATTCTCGAAATCAATCGGGTTCACCTTATGCGGCATGGTAGATGAACCAACCTCTCCTTTCCTGGGCCGTTGTTTGAAATAGCCCAGAGACACGTACTGCCACAAGTCGCGATCCATTCCGATGAGAATCGTATTGATCCGCGCGATGGCGTCGAAGAGCTCACACATGGTGTCGTGAGGTTCGATCTGCGTCGTCATGGGATTCCATTCCAGCCCGAGGCCGTGGATGAATTCCTGGCTCAGCTCCTCCCAGTTGACTTGAGGATAGGCCACCATATGGGCGTTGTAGTTGCCGACGGCGCCGTTCCATTTCGCTGTGAGCGGAAGTTCTGAGATACCCTTGAATGGACGCTTCAGTCTGAAGCAGAAGTTAGCGAGTTCCTTTCCAAGTGTCGTCGGCGTCGCCGGCTGACCATGCGTATGAGACAGCATTGGGATGTCGGCATGACTGACCGCCATGAATCGCAGCTGATGAATCAGCTCCGAGAGCGGTTCCAGCAAAACGAAGCGCGCCTTGCGGAGCATGAGTGCATGCGCGACATTCGTGATGTCTTCCGATGTACAGCCGAAATGGATGAATTCCTCGGCAGCCTTCACTTCAGGATTTGCAGCGAAGCGCTTTCGGATCCAATACTCGACGGCCTTGACGTCGTGATTGATCTCCTTCTCGATCGCCTTGACCTGCGCTGCATCCACTCCCGCAAATTGATCCGGTACTGCTTCAAGCTCCCGCCGAGTTGCAAGACTGAACGGTATTGGCGTTAAACCCTGTTCATTCAGTTTCAATAACCAGGCCAATTCGACCTGTACCCGGTAACGAATAAGCCCAAACTCTGAGCAGCAATTCAGTTCTGTGAGCTGATGCGCGTAGCGGCCATCGAGCGGCGACAGGGCCATGAGAGATGAGGACATGAGGATCTCCTGAGTTGTGAGAACAAAAAAAATGGTTTCCTTGCGAAAACCTCCAAAGAACTTCCATTGAGTATCGCAAAAAAGAGAACTACAGTCAAAGAGCACCCAAAATGGGTGCTCTTCTTCTAAAGAGAGGTGTAAGGCTTAATAGCCACTTGGCGATTGCGTAGATGGAGGTGTTGTCGGAGATGGAGCGGGGTTGGCGGGAGCCCGATAGGATGGTGCCGGAGCGGAATTGCTTGGGGTCTGATATTGCGTATCATTATTGTTTCCACCCGAGCTGTAACCTCCTTTTTTAGCGAGTACGAAGTAATAGATAGCGCCATACGCAACCAGAGCAATGATCAGATAGATGACTATCCACTGCCAAATAGGCCTTTTACCATAGGTGTCTTTTTCGTATTCAGCCATATTTATCACCTCCTTTTTAAATATCCCGCTTTCATCTCTATTATACCGCACCGATTCAAGCGAGACATAAAAAAACCAGCCCTTTGTAAAGCTGGTAATCGTAAGCGATGTTACGAGACTGAAGGACTTGGCTCCTTGTTTCCGCTCAGGACTTCGGGAAGGGAAAAATTGATCACCGTAGACGAAGAGCGGCGACCGATACGTACTTGCCTGTTTATACCCTCTCGCGCCCAATAAAACTGACGCCTGGCTTTCCGCGTCGGAAATGCTAAGAAAAATTCAGGTGACTGCTGCCAGCCCCTCGGTTCAAGGACCGGCCATGTGCGATTCGCCATTTCTTTTCTCCTGGTTGTTAAGGAAACAAAAACGAGCCCCCGATTGAGGACTCGTTGTTATATTTCTACAGGAGAAAACCAAAAACCAGACCTCAAAATGGGCTCGTTTTCGGATGACGGTTAACTGAAATAATCATTTTATTCATATGTAATGTACATGCTATATCAAAATCTCATTGATGGCAAGCCCAAATAGCTCCCTATATCATATAGCAAGCGGCCCGTTTAAAATGATAGATAGCGACAAAGTATCAAAACTCTTGAGAGAAAGGAAGCATGTACGTTCACTAGCTTCCTCTCGAATAGGTCGGCCTCGCGCAAAAACGCTCGGCCTTCCCCCAGCTTCGCCTCCGCTGACCGGGCGGAAGTATATCGTTTAGTGCCGAGGCCGGCAAGCCATGGAGGCCGAGAACCTCACCGACACCAAACGAGCGCTGGAAAAAAATTGAAGAGAATTTTCTCTCAAAAATCCTGATACAAATTGTTAAATTTTCTCAAACCGCAGTATCGCACAAAGGAAAGAGGGCGTCAAACAAAAAACCCGCCTTTCGGCGGATTCCGTGTCTTACACAACTATCCAGAGGAAATTCCTTTATCCTGGGATAGCGTGCGTAAAGTATTTGATTCTCATCTGACGAAATTCCGTTCGCAGGAATACTCAATAAAGAGCGCTTCATCAGACAATCTGTATTTAAACAATAATCATAACTTTTTGCGGTTAGTCCTTTAACTACGTCACTCTTTCGATTATGTTTCATTGCTACGTCTGCTCTCGTCGAAACGTCGGCAGATAAATCGCAATGAGCGACCATAATTGGTTGAGAAATTGATATTGACTATCAACTCTTCGTACACCATTTACTCCCTAGAAAGGAGGTGATTCATCCACAGCTTCCGCTACGGATGCCTTGTTACGACTTCACCCTTATTACCAACCCTACCGTCGTCCCTGATTTGAAACAGGGCCTTCTGGTATTGCCGGCTCTCTTGGTGTGACGGGCGGTGAGTACAAGATCCGAGAACGCATTCACCGTTGCGTGGCTGATCAACGATTACTAGTGATTCCAGCTTCATGAAGGCGAGTTGCAGCCTTCAATCCGAACTGAGACCGAATTTTTGGGATTGGCTCCATCTTGCGATTTGGCGACCCTTTATTCCGGCCATTGTAGCACGTGTGTCGCCCAAGGTGTCAAAGGGCCATGCTGATTTGACGTCATCCCCGCCTTCCTCCCTCTCACTTGTTCGCAATACAATGTTGTATTGTATCCAAATGAGAGGGCAGTCTGAAGTGACATGTATAACACTTCACAGGGGTTGCGCTCGTTTCCCGACTGAACGGAACATCTTACGACACGAGCTGACGACAACCATGCAGCACCTGGTCTAGCGGCCTCGAAGGACTTCTTATTTCTAAGATCTCCAGCTAGATTTCAAACCTTGGTGAGGTGCCTCGCTTACCGTCGAATTAAACCACATGCTCCACCACTTGTGCGGATCCCCGTCTATTCCTTTGAGTTTTAAGCTTGCGCTCGTACTTCCCAGGCGGCATACTTAACGCGTTAGCTACGGCACAGAAAGGGTCGATTCTCCCTGCACCTAGTATGCATCGTTTAGGGCGTGGACTACTGGGGTATCTAATCCCATTCGCTACCCACGCTTTCGTAGCTCAGCGTCAGAAATGTGCCAATCAGTTGCCTTCGCCTTGGGTGTTCTTTATGATATCAACGCATTTCACTACTACACCATAAATTCCACTGATCTCTCACACTCTCTAGATATGCCGTTTCGAATGCCGATTCGGGGTTGAGCCCCGAGCTTTAACATCCGACTAACATACCCGCCTACCTACGCTTTACGCCCAATAAATCCGGATAACGCTTGAGGTCTCTGTATTACCGCTACTGCTGGCACAGAGTTAGTAACCTCTTATTCTTCAGGTACTCTCATCGAAATTGCTCCCTGAAAAAAGCGGTTTACGATCCTAAGACCTTCATCCCGCACGCGGCGTCGCTCCATCAGACTTTCGTCCATTGTGGAATATTCTCGACTGCAGCCACCCGTAGGTGTTTGGACAGTGTCTCAGTTCCAATGTTGGGGGCCATACTCTCATACCCCCTACCCGTCATAGCCTTGGTGAGCCGTTACCTCACCAACAAGCTGATAGGACACAGGCTCCTCTTGAAGCGATAAATCTTTACTCCGTAGAGCATATCGCGTATTATCCCGGATTTCTCCGGATTATCCACGACTTCAAGGTAGATTCCTATGTTATCTGAACCCGTTTGCCATGGGTCTAAACCCATTCGACTTGCATGCCTTATCCACGCCGCCAGCGTTCATCCTGAGCCAGGATCAAACTCTCAATATAAATGAATGAGTCACTTGGTTACCCAAGCCTCTTGTGATTCAAATCGCTCACAAAAGTTACGACTCGATAGGAAAAGAAAATAGCCGAAGCCGGTTTCTTTTCCTTCGGCTCGCTTGGAAACAAAATGAATTTTGTTTCTTTCGTTCGCCTAAGAATAGAGTTTCCGTAATTATCTTTTCTCTTCCGTCTTGCGGCGGAAAATAAAGACAAGGACTAACCACAAAAAATTGTGATTATATTATTGTTTTGCTCAGAGCCTTACCTCCGTAAGATTCTGAACGGCTCAATTGTTAAGTTACGGTTCACCCTGTTTAAGAAAAACAGATAGAAACAAAAGCAATCCATGACCCGAAGGTTCTTAGATTGCTTAACTAGTATAGCAACTCTTGAAACCCTGTCAAGCCTTTGGATTACTGTCTCCGAAGCCTCTTTTTGACCTTTTTCATCGAGTTCATTTTGGGCTCTTTTTTACTGCCCAAGAGTGAGAATTTTAATCCCCTCTCAATCCATAAAAAGGGCTGGACAAATCAAATTTTCCCTGTAGAATGGCATTAATCTTTACCAATTTGTGTTTTTCAACCTTGGAGTCCGTTCATGAAACTCGCTATCACTCCCGGCGCTCCGCGCACTCCGACCCAAGAAGCCTTCATCCGGGCCGAATTTCGTCGCGAAGCCATCTTCGAGGCCGTCGTCAAGCTCCGATTCGGGGAGCATGAGTACTTCGAAACCGTCTTCAACGAGCCCTACGATCAGCTCAATGAAGAGGACAGGAAGTACCTGACTGGCTTGAGCGTAACGCCGGAAATCTATGCCGGTTGGGAAGCTGCTCACGCCGTCTGGAAGCAATCTCAGCCCCGGCCGATGCTTACACCGCTTTCGGCGAAATCCTACGACATGTCGAAAGCAAACCTGCGTCGTAACGGCGCCGAGCTCCCTCTCGATGACTGATTCCTATCCTGCCGCACTGAAAATATTCAGCCGCGGCTTTTTTATTGTGACAGCGCGAAAAGTCACTTCAGACGATTATTGATGAAGAGAAGGGAAAGAAGTGGCACTGTCATCCAGAAGATAAGCGCTATGGGCGATGCGAAATAACCATACACCGTCAAGGAAATGAATCCGAGAGCAAAGCTCTTCGGAAGGGTTGAAAGGACGACGCTTAACACCATCCCTGTCACCATGAAACTCATGACGAAAAGACGCCAAAAAAAATCAGTGCCCGCGCTCGTGATATGCACATCGAAAAGCCTATCATCAACCATGCTGAGAAAAAAGAGGACCGCGAGAAATATACCGCCTTTCGCATAGTCGGAGATAAGGAGCAGTTCCTTGGGCAGCACATTCACTAAAGCGACAGCGATATAGACATTGATAAGGATGTTCACCAGCTTCCATCGCCCGAAAACAAATCCGAAAACGAGACTGAGGACAAAAAAAATCAGGATCAAAGAAAGATCCCCTGCAAGATTTCCAGGGATATGAAGCGCCAAGAAAAGACGGGAAAAATCAGGCATGATCGAAAAAAATAGCTGGTATTAAGCTCCAGAGCGAGTTCTGGACTCAAAACGAACTGATGTTCGTTTCTTTCCGCGACGAGCCGCGGGTATTAAACCCGATTTTACCGGCACTGCGTTCGGAAACGAAAGCAAGCTTTCGCTTCGCTCACTTCGTTTGGTAATAAAACGCACACCACCGTCTGGCATACATGATCAGTGTACACCTGAAAAAAGCTCCTTGTCAAAGCGAAAAAAACATAAAAATGGCTTAAAATAGGTATTTTTTCACTTTATAGCTTTCCTTTTTTCTTGTATAATGGTAACGTATCTTTCAATTCAATTGCTCTATAAATTATGTTCTCACGTTTCCGATCCCTGTTTTTTCTTTTGTTTGTAGCTATTTTTTTTGTTTCTGCCGCGTCTGTCATCTTTTATGCTTTCGGCTACCGTTTCAGTTACGCTCGGGGCATCTTCATCTATACCGGTTCACTTTCGCTCAAAACCAACATAGAGACGGTGAATGTGAAGATCGATGATACGGTCGTGCCGAATAAACGGTTGGGTCTGCTCAACAACTCTATCCAGATAACCGGCCTGACACCCGGAGAACACTTCATAGAAGTATCGGCGGCCGGTTACAGATCCTGGACCAAAAAAATCGTCATCCAGAGCGGCATGACAACCGAGTTTTGGAATATTCTCTTGACCGAAGAGAATCCCCCTCTCGAACCGATAGCCGGTACGGAAAACGTCATCAAGGTATTCCCTGCGCCCAACGGCCTCTTCGCAGTCGTTAAGAAACAAAGCAATACCTACACGATAGAGACACTCGATGTCAAAAAAAAAGAAAGTTCGCAGGTTTTCAGCACTGATCAAGCCGTTTTTCTTCCGGAGCGCCGTACCAACCTGGAATGGTCTCCCGAAAGCCATAAAATAATCATCCCCCTGATGCAAGGATCGACACCCGCCTATGCCATCGTAAATATTAAAACGAAGGAAACAGCGTATCTGAACGATATGGCCAAAACATCCGTCCCGCTTTCTTCTCCGCGCTGGGACGCGACTGCTCGTGATTTTCTTTTTTATCTCGACAATGGTTCTCTTTATCGTATAGATACGGAGGCGACGGATGCGGAACCTGTGCTCATAAAGCGCGGTATCGCTGCATACGAGATATCCGGATCGCTCATTTATTACTTGAGCAGTGAAAATGGCGTCGTCTATCAGATTCCGGGCAACAGCTCACAAGCCGACCCTCAGCAGATCACGCCTTCCCCGGCAGAAATTGATATGAAAAACACGTATTCACTCATTGCTTACGATGAGGATCGTCTTGCCATTCTCGAAGAATCATCAGGAACGCTGACAATCTTCAATCGCGAAGCTACCGCGGATCCTTTGAAAAAAATTCAATCGGGAGTCGTCAACATCCAATATTCTGATGACGGAAAAAAACTTCTTTACTCGACCAACACGGAAATTTTCGTTTATTTCAATCAGGATTGGAATGCCCAACCGATGCGGAGCCTCGATACCATCATCCAGGTCGCTCGTTTCTCAACGCCGATAAAAAATACCGAGTGGGCGGAAGATTACGAACATGTCATTTTTTCCCAAAATGAAACCGTCAAAGTGGCGGAGCTTGATAACAGGGATAGGAGAAATATCTTTGATCTGATATCCCTCCCCTCTTCGCCAGCTCAGCTCCTTTCTCGCTTCGGAGACAATAAGATATTCCTTATCCTTTCCGATTCGACCGGAGGTATGAAAAGCCTCATCTTTCCCAAATCCACCGGCTTTCTCGGTTTCTAAACAAAAAACCGCGTCGAGATTTATCTCAAAACGCGGAACAGCCTCTCCAATCCGGTCATTTCCATTTGTCCAGCAACTCAGCAGTGAAGACCCAGGCTGCCCAGTAGATGACGAGAAACGCCTCGATCAACAGGTACTCCTCGGTCGCCAGCTTGAAGGCAATTATCTGGAGTATCAACAGGACTCCAAAAATATTACCGCGGAAAATGGCTTTCATCTTCCGTTCATCGAACCTGAACGTACTATTCCTCATGTATTGCTTGCGCGCTTTCCAGAAGCCTAGAAGAGGAAGGATCCACATCAGGCCGTAAAAAGCGATGAAGCCGGGAAACCAGAGGCAGAAGAAATGGAATCCCCAATGTACCTCATTTTTCTGGCCATAGAACGGTGAAAACATCCGGATGATTTCCGTCTCGTAGTACTTCGGCCAAATGGAGTGATACACCCACAGTCCCAAAAATATCAGGTGTATGGCGAGCGTACCAAAAATCACGAAACCGATCCGACGGAGAGCCTTGCGATTAGCCGGATTTTCTGGCGACTCGTCCGTGGCGAAAGCAACCGGGCGCTCATACTTTTTAGGAACCATGACGATCCTCCTTAAGGTCTAATGCAGAGTTGTGTGAAGTTGGTAAGATTACGACTGTACTTTTTACCACAGTTTAATATGAAAGTCAATAGTAAAGCAGGTAATAATAAAAAACCCGTATTACGGGTCTTAAGTTTCAAAAAATTATTCCTTGCTGCAATTAGAACCCGTCCGTTTTACATCCAGAAATACTTCGAAAATCCCATGCGAGCCCGTACCAATTTGCCAAGAGAAGACCCTGTCCACAAACTATTCTCGCTGTCGCATTCGTAGAGTGGGCCGTAAAAGCGTACGAACCTGTACTCGTTGTCAAAAAAATAGGGACGGCGTGCCAAACATACCCGGTTTTCGTGAGATCAGGATAGGTGTCCGCGTAACCTCCTGCCGGACAAATAGCATTGCCAGGATTGGCTACGCCGGCAGCGGGAGCGGCAATATCGTATCCTTCCGATCCGCATTTTAACGCAAACGTATTCACTGATTTCATGATGGAGAGCGCGGCCGCATTCTTTGAACTTTGTCGCGCACTATTCAAGCTGATAATGACAATTGCAGCCAGAATACCAAGTATAGCAACGACAATGAGCAGCTCAATCAATGTAAACCCAGGAATATGAGTAAATTTTTTTACCATAAATAACACGAATATATTTATTTTATTTTCTATTTGCTCATTATATCAGAAAAAAACAAAAACGCCTCACAGAGGCGTTTGAAATATCTTATATCATGAACTCTGTTAGCGCTTGCTCCACTGAGGTGCGCGACGAGCTTTCTTCAAACCAGGTTTCTTTCGTTCAACGGCACGAGCATCACGAGTCAGGAATCCGAGAGCTTTGAGAGCTGGGCGAAGAGCAACATCGCTTTCAATAAGCGCTCGAGCGATTCCAAGCTTGACAGCCCCTGCTTGGCCATGAAGACCTCCACCGCGTACCAAAACTGTCACACGAAAAGATTCTTCCAATCCCGCTGATTTCAAAGCGGAAAGAGCGGTCACTTCAAGCGCCGGGGTTCCGAAATATTCACGTATCGGCTTGTTGTTTACGATAGCCCCCTCAGCCTTCTTGGTCTTGTAGAGACGCACCTGGGCGACGGCAGTCTTGCGGCGACCGACAGCGTAAACGTAGCGTTCTTCTTTTTTCGCTTTTTCGCTTGCAGGAGCCGTTTTTGGAGCTGCCTTTACAGATGTTTTCGTTGCTTTGGTAGTTGCCATAATTTCACTTATTGGTGAGTCACATGAATAATCTTCTCGGAATGATCGCTATTCTTATATAAATGTAGTCTGGTGAGCATACGATCGCGAAGCTTATTCTTCGGAAGCATGCCATACACCGCCTGATAAACGACCTTTCGGGAATCCTTCTTTAACTGATCTGCAAAATTGATCGAATGAATGCCTCCAGGATACCCGCTGAAACGATGGTACATCTTATCTTCAGCCTTGTTTCCTGTCACTTCGACAAAATCAGTATTGATAAGCACGATGAAATCGCCGCCATCGATATGGGGGGCATAGCTCACTTTATTTTTTCCCATGAGAATGGTAGAAATTTCGGTTGCCAGGCGACCCAAAACTTTCCCTTTCGCATCAAAGAGGTGGTATTTTCTATCGATCATAGTCTTCTGCTTTGCCATAGGGATAATTTTAGACAAACTCTATAATAGCCATTTTTGCGCTGTCGCTCTTGCGAGGTTCAAGCTTCACGACTCGTGTATATCCGCTCTTGCGGGCATCGAAGCGAACGCCGAACTCCCCGATCAATTTCTTCGTCGCCATGACAGGAATCTCCTTCTGAAGCTGGCGGATCATCGCGACACGCCTTTTTTCATCCGTCCGGGCTATCTTTGCCTTATTGATGACTTGGTCGATGAAATTTTTCACTTCCTTCGCTTTCGCTTCTGTCGTGGTGATCTTTTCATGCATGACCAAGCTTCCCAAGAGGGTCTTGATAAGGGCGTTTCTTTGATTTCGTTCGCGGCCGAGAACCCGGCCTGAATGTCTGTGCTTCATAGAGATAACTCACTCACAATGGCTTATTCGGCTTTTTTCTTCTTTGCAACTTTCTTGGCTGCTTTTTCAACTTTTTCTTCGACTGGAGCGACCTCTGCTTCGATTTCTTCCACAGGAGCGGCAACGGCTACCAATTCCTCAGCTCCTTCTTTTTCCACTTCCATAAGTGCAGAGAATTGTCCGCCGAGGATGCTCACGCTTTTTTCAAAGGCTTCGGTTGGAGAAATACTTCCGTCTGTGACGATTTCCAATGTGATCTTGTCATAATCAGTACGCTTTCCGACACGCATGTTTTCGACTTCATAGTTCACGCGCTTTACGGGAGTGTAAATGGCATCGATAGCAATGACACCGATCTCGCGATCATCTTCGCGAACACGCTGTTCCACCGGCATATAACCCAGTCCTTTGTCGATTTCGATCTCCATCTCCAATTCGGTTTTTTTATCAGTGATCGTGGCGATGACCTGATCCTTGTTCACGACTTCAACGCTTGAAGGAGTCTTGAAAGAAGCGGCCGTAACGACACCCTCTCCCTTACTCTTGAGTGATATCTTGACCGACTCTTCTCCATGAAGCTTGAAACGGACTTGCTTCAGGTTGAGGATGATCTGGACTACGTCTTCCATCACGCCTTCGATAGTTGAGAACTCATGGGAAACACCGGTAATTTTCACGGATTTGGCTGCCGCACCTTCCAAAGAAGACAATATGACGCGCCGAAGTGCGTTTCCCAATGTGGTTCCGTATCCGGGGTAACATCCCAAGATTTCGAATTTCCCATGATTCGTATCAAGGGCTGTATATTTCGGCTTTTGCGGTGAAGTTATTGTATGCATACCATTGTTATTTCGAATCGGCTGTCAGACCTGTTTTTCTTGGACAGCGGACCGGAAACGAATTATGAGTATTAAAGATTTAAATTATTTGGAATAATATTCCACAACCATCTGCGCGTCGACATATACTCCGACGTCTTCCCTGGTCGGGAGTGCTATGACTTTCCCTTCCAACTTTCCTGCATCCAAAGCGAGCCAGTGCGGAACGTCTTTCTTATTGGAGAGCTGTTCCATGAGATTCTTGAAATAGACTTTTTCCTTCTTGTTCGTCTTTACCGTAAGCACATCTCCTACTTTTATTTCCACGGAAGGGATATTCATTCTCTTTCCATTCAATTCGAACATCTTGTGACTGACCAATTGGGCGGCAGTGGCACGGGAAGGAGCGAATCCTAAACGGTAGACGACATTATCCATACGGCGTTCCAATCGTGAAAGAAGCTGATCACCGGTAATTCCGGGCGTATTGCGGACTTCATCGAAGTGATGACGGAATTGGCGTTCCATGACTCCATACAGACGCTTGATTTTTTGCTTCATCGCAAGCTGACGACCGAATTCGCTTCCGCCTCGGCTCGGATTATGTCCATGAATACCAGGAGCATACGGCCGGCGGGTAATAGCACACTTCGGAGACAGACAACGATCACCTTTCAAGAAAAGCTTTTCGCCTGCACGTCGGCAGAGTTTACATTTGGAATCGATATTATTTGCCATAAATACTGTTAGGGTTAGATGCGACGTGGACGACGTGGACGACAGCCGTTATGAGGAATCGGGGTGATATCTTTGATCGTGATCAGGTTGAAACCGTTGTTTGCCAGAGCCCGGATAGACGCTTCACGTCCGCTTCCGACTCCCTTTACGAATACTTCCAATTCCTGGACGCCGTATTTCTTCACTTTCTCGGTCACTTCTGCCACCACTTGGGTCGCAGCGTACGGTGTCGACTTCTTCGCACCCTTGAAACCGAGGTGTCCGGAACTAGACCAAGCCAAAACGGCTCCATTGATATCGGCGATGGTCACAATGGTATTGTTGTAAGTACACTGAATGTTGGCGCGGCCTTTCTGGATCTGGCGCTTCAGCTTCTTTTTCTTCTTCGGAGCCTCTTCCGGCGCAGCTTCGGCTACAGCGGTTTCGACTGCGGTATTTTCTTTGACGAGTTCTTCGCTCATATTTTCAGCATGTAGAGAATTGAATCTTAGGTCTTGGCATCAGATTTCTTGCGGCCGCTTCCCATCGTCTTGCGGACGTTTCCTCGGACCGTTCGGGTATTGGTCTTCGTTCTCTGACCGCGAACCGGCAATCCTTTGGCATGACGACTTCCCCGGTAACATCCTATTTCTTTCAGACGTTTGATATTGGACTTTATGACGTGGCGCAGTTCTCCTTCAACCCGATATTTCTTTTCGATCATTTCGCGCAGCTTGTTCGCGTCTTCTCCGGAGAGATCCTTCGTTCTGGTATCAGGATTCAGATCAAGTTCTTTCAAAATCTTCTGGCTGGTTGACAAACCAATGCCAAATACATAGGTCAATGCGACTTCGATTCTTTTGTTGTCTGGAATGTTGATTCCGGCGATACGTACCATATTTCGTTTCTAAAATTAGCCTTGACGCTGTTTGTGCTTCGGGTTATTGCAAATGACAAAGAGCACGCCTTTACGTTTGACGATCTTGCACTGTGCACAGATTTTTTTAACGGATGCTCTTACTTTCATATAAAAATACTATTATTTCATGCGTTGGACGATTCTTCCTTTTGACAGATCATACGGACTCATTTCGAGTGTCACGCGATCACCGGGCAGCAAGCGAATATAATGGACGCGCATACGCCCAGAGATGTGCGCTAGTACTTCATGGCCGTTATCAAGACGGACGCGAAAAGTGGTGCTTGGCAAAGTTTCCAAAACTTCCCCTTCTACACGAATCAGTTCTTTATTATTGGCCATATTTTGCATGAGTGCATCGCATACGATACGAAGAAAAGAGAAAGTTCCCTAAAGAACACAAAAACAGAGAAGTCTTTGTCTGGTAAGCAATCAATCCTCGTTCCTGAAGATGCATATCTTGCAAACCCTTCCTTTTCCTTTATCTATGCAATTTTTCAAAATGTAGTCCTATTGTAGCAGATGTTTTAATTTTGTCAAACCCTTCTCCCGCCGTTTCGCAAGCCATACGCCGACGGAACACTTCCGGCGTCTATTTTCCGAAACGCCGCTCTCTTCGGGCATAATCTTCAAAAGCAGCCTGTAACGATTCTTTGCCGAAATCCGGGTAAAATTTCTGAGAAAAGTAGAGTTGGGCATAGGCCATATCCCACATCATAAAACCGGCCGACAAATGAGGATCTCCACCTGTCCGAATGAGAAGATCGACCGGCGGCATATCCTTGGTCATCAGATTTTCCTTGATCATCGAATCCGTCACCTTCCCGCCTGCCGGCAAACTCTCTGCGATCTTCTGAATCGCCCGACGCATCTCATCATCTCCGTTATACGCCAAAAAGAAATTTAAAAAGTGCTCATGATAATCTTTCGTTGCCTCGAGACAGGCATAGAGGATTTTTTTCAGACTTGTCGGGAATTGATCTTCCCAGTGGCCGATAAAACGGATTCTCACTTTGTCTTTATGAATGTCTTCACTTTCCAGGAGTTTTTGAAAATAGGTCTCATATATCCGAAGCAATGCGGAGCGCTCGACGAGAGGTCGTTTGGAAAGATTCTCCATCGAGGATCCCCATATGGAAAGTTCCTGCACACCCAAGCGCAGAGCTTCCCGTACCAGGATTTCAGTATTCCTCGCCCCTTCTTCATGCCCTTCCCATGGTTCGAGCCCGTGCTCGCTTGCCCAACGTCGGTTGCCATCAGGAATGATGACGACATGTTTCGGAAAAGCTGCGTTTGTCAGCATATTTTCAGTCATAGAAGTTTAATATTCTCTGTGAGTCATATATTCTGAAACGGATGAAAGGAAATCATACGTTTTGGGTTTCATCAGATCCTTCACTTTTTCCAACGCCTGCCTGCCTTCTTCGATATATTTTTCCGCCAGTTTTTTCACTTCATCAAGAGCCCCCGTACGGATGATGATTTCACGAAATTCGAGAAGATCCTTCTCCTGAAGCTCGGATCCCAATGAAAGCAGTCTCTGGATATTTTTCTTGTCCTCGGAACTGCCATTGGCCATCGCTCGCGATACAAGAAGCGTAATCTTTCCCTCTTCCAGATCAGAGCCGACTGACTTCCCCAGACGCTTCGTCGTTCCGAAGATACCGAGTATATCATCTTGGATCTGAAAGGCAATCCCGAGCGGAATCGAATACGCGGAAAAGCCGGCCAATAATTCCGGCGTCGCTCCGGCCAAGATAGCTCCCATGTGAAGCGGTCCCTCGACGGTATACTTCGCCGTCTTATTCTTGTACATATTGAGTATCTCTTCTTCGCTGGCTTCCCGCTTATATTCCATATAAATATCCCGCGCCTGGCCCACGACAGTCAGAGATACTATATGTTGGACTTTGGAGAGAGCTTCAAAAATCTTATCTTTCGGAAAAGGAGAGCGGAAAATGATGTCGTTGCCGAATGCGTAGAGCATATCACCCATGATGAGCGCGATAGAATTCCCAAAATGTTCGACGTCCTTTTCAGGAAACCAGCGTCGCGCGAAATCCGCATACCGACGATGGAGCGTGGGCACACCATGTCGGATATCATCACGATCAATGATGTCATCATGCACCAGCAAGAACGAGTGGATCAGCTCGACGCTGATGGACGTCTCCAATATTTTTTCCTCTTCCGTTCCTCCGGCACCGATATAACCGTAGTACATGAATGCTGAACGGAGTCTTTTCCCTCCGGCCATAACGATCGCTCGCGCGTGTTCCAAAGCCTCGGATACCAGATCGTCCTCTTTGATGGATTCCTTCAGAACAGAATCAAAATACGCGTCTATTTTGGGATCCAGACGCGCTTTGAATTTCTTCAATTCTTCCTCAATTTGCATAGAAAAGGGAGAATGGGATACGCCCCAGAGCATATCATACAACGTGCCTCTGGACAAGCGAAAAATGAATGAAATTAAAATGAAAGATATGCCAAGTAACGGGCATACAGCTCTGCCGTGGCTCGAAGATCTCGCGCATTATAACGGGCGATATCGGCACTCTTATTCGAATCGTACAGTGCCTTCACATCGTCCCCATCGACTCCCTGAGCCTTGGGACTTTCAATCCCGAATGCCCGACACCAAAGATGAAGACTCCCCTTTTTTCTGAGCGCCCCATAGAACGTAAGCTGATCAAATAGATCCACATGTCTGGCATGTCCAGGCTGATAATTGAGATACCTGTTAGCGAGAAGATTCTTACTCGGACGGATACCGTGCAATGCGGAACGGACCATAAGGAAAGGCACATCGAAGGCTCTTCCGTTAAAGGTCACGAACGTGTCATATTTTTCCACGACTTCCCAGAAACGCATGAGCATTTCTTTTTCCGTCATGACTTCGAATTTGCATTCATCTTCCTCGAAATTCTTATCCTTCCCGTTTTTTGAATTTTGAAAATACACCGCTCCCTTCTTTCTGTCCGCATCATACACCCCGATCGCCACGATCTCTCCGGTCAATGGCGAAAAACCCATGCCATTCTTAAGATCGGCTAAAGCGGCCGTGTAGTCTTCGTTACTTCCGGACTCTTTCTTGATCCAGCGAGTCAATACATCCTGACTCGTTTCGTCCAGTTTCTCGAAGTCTTCTCCGATTGTTTCTATATCGAAAACAAGAGTTGCCATGCCTGAAGATCAATTACATTATGAAATCACTGGAAAGCGAGTATTCTTCATGGCATCTATTTTTGCTGCCACAATGAAATCATTTGTCGAAAGTCCGCCGATCGCATGCGTCGAGAGCATCACCGTCACTTTATTCCAAGCGAAGAGATTCATATCCGGATGATGACCTTCGCTCTCAGCGATTTCCCCGACGGCATTCACGAACGAAAGAGCCTCGGCGAAGTCTTTGAATTGATATTCCTTATCCAGCTCTTTGTTATTTTCAACATTCCAGCCCGTAAGTGCCTGCAAATATTCTGAAATCTGCTCCTCCGAAAGGGGCTTCGTTCCCCCTTCACATGGCACGCAATGTCCTTTCACTAAATTTTCCATAGAGTATATTGTGTCGTTAGTATACCATAACCCTCATTTTCTGAGATAAAAAAAGGGTGGAAGCAAGCTTACTTCTCACCCGTTGTCCATCAGATTGCCCGATGACCGATATCGCGCCGGTACTGCATGCCATCGAAGCTGATCTGCGACGCCACCTGATAGGCACGAACACGCGCATCGGCGATTCCCTTGCCGAGTGCCGTCACGCACACCACGCGTCCGCCCTTCGTCACGAGAGCTCCGTCAGCCGACTCCTTGATGCCGGCACAAAACACGCAGCTGTCTTCGGTGGAATATGGCAGCCCATGGATGACAACGCCGTCTTTCAGTGCCGCGGAATCGGGATAGCCTGCTGATGCGAGGATGACACCCAGCGCCGCCCGCTCATCCCACTTCGCGTCCACCGTATCGAGCGTGCCGGAGAGCGCGCGCTTGAAGATATCCGCAAGATCGCTTTTGAGACGCATCATGATCGGTTCTGCTTCGGGGTCGCCCAAACGGCAGTTGAATTCCACCACCTTCGGCTTGCCCTTCGAATCAATCATGAGGCCCACGTAAAGAAAGCCAACGTAGGGATTGCCCTCTTTACTCATGCCGCACACGGTAGGCCACACAATATCGCGCATGGTCGCAGTGTGCACAACATCCGTCACCACTGGCGCCGGCGAATACGCGCCCATGCCCCCGGTGTTAGGGCCCGAATCGCCGGCAAGAAGACGCTTGTGGTCTTGGCTGGTTGCGAGCGGCAGGACGTTGCCTTCGGCATCGACCATGACAATGAAGCTCGCCTCTTCACCGACAAGACAATCTTCGATGACGACCTTCAGTCCCGCGTCACCCATAGATTCTTCAATCATGAGTGCATTGATGGCACCATGCGCTTCTTCGAGCGTCAGCGCCACAACGACTCCCTTGCCGGCAGCCAGACCGTCGGCCTTGATCACGATCGGAACACCGTGTTCCTCGACATAGGCATGTGCCTTCTCCGCTTCGGTAAAGACGCGGAAGTCGGCAGTGGGGATGCCATGGCGCGCCATGAAGTCCTTGGCGTATGACTTGGAAGTCTCGAGCTGTGCAGCCATCTTCGTCGGGCCGAAGATCTTCTGTCCGGCGTTTTGGAAAAGATCGACGATGCCGGCATCGAGAGGTCCTTCCGGACTCACGACCGTAAAGTCAACCTTCTCCGCTTCCGCGAACTCGAGCAGCTTCTGCAGTTCAGTGACACCAATGGGAACGTTTCTCATCCACAGCTCTCCTTTCCCCATTCCCGGGTTCCCAGGGGCGACGAACACCATAGTCACATTCTTGCTCTGCGAACATTTCCAAGCCAACGCATGAGCACGCGCATCAGAGCCCACGATAAGTATCTTTATCTTCATGATTCATCTCCGAGTTGTCGAAAAATGTTGAGGTACCTCTCAGGAAAACATCCGCCTGATTGCCCGAAACATATCAGGAAAAGAAGTCGCCTGTCAAAGAAAAAACTTGTAGCCCCAAGGGGTCGGACAACCTGCTCGCTTCGCTGCGCTCTATAGGGCTTCCGCCCTCTAGTCCTCGGGAGACCTCGGTCACCCCAAACAGGGAAACAAATGTTTCCCCGACCCCCTTCCTGTCCGCTCCCTTGGACAAGAAACAAAAACTACCATCATGTATTGATGGTAGTTTTTGCTTCGTGTAGCCCCAAGGGGAGTCGGACCCCTCTTTTCAGGATGAGAACCTGATGTCCTAGCCGATAGACGATGGGGCCGTCTATCAAATTCAAAAAAGAAATATCGCCGTTGAGGCGAAACGCATTTCTTTGCAGGAGTGGTAGGAATCGAACCTACGCAAACGGTTTTGGAGACCGTTGTACTACCATTATACGACACTCCCGAATAACACTGCGTAGCTTAGCAAAAACAGACCCTTTTGGGAATCTGTTTTTATAATCCCAAAATCCGGCGGCGGCGGGAAGAGCTATTTGCTCTCAGAATGGGTAGTGTGTTTTTTACAGATCTTGCAATACTTACTGAGAGAAAGTTTTTCTTTCACCTTCTTCTTGTTGCGTTTCGAATAAATGAAGTATCCGCAAACACTGCACTTCAGTTTTGCCATGTTGTCTTTGATCTTTCCCATACGGAGAACCTACGATGAATTGTTTATAAAAAAATATAGGGCGCCACCCCTGTTTTCTTCAAAGTCGAAGAAATAATAGCTTTTACACTCTACTTGAAAATGACTGTTCCGTCAATATACAATCTTTTTTCCATTCACTTGAGCCGTTGATCGGGATTGAACCGATGACCCCCACCTTACCATGGTGGTGCTCTACCAGCTGAGCTACAACGGCCGATTTTTTTTCTAAAATGACTTAACCAGGTTACCAAGAATACAATCTTGTGGCAAGAAAAAAATATGAAGGGAGGGATTGAACAGTTTCATCTTCTTTATAAGCAGAGAGGGATTCGGTCATGGATATTTTTTTGTGTTTAGGCAGGGAGGGAATTCGAATACTCGCTTCGCTGCGCTCTATAGGGCTTCCGCCCTCTAGTCCTCGGGAGACCTCGGTCACCCCAAACAGGGAAACAAATGTTTCCCCGACCCCCTTCCTGTTCGAATCCCTCCCTGCTCTATTAAAATAAATAAAACAGGCCTCAGAGACCTGTTTTATTTATTTAGTGGGCAGGGAGGGATTCGAACCCCCGAAGACCGAAGTCGCCTGATTTACAGTCAGGTGTGATAGACCACTCCACCACCTACCCTTCATTCTATTTGCATTCATTAGAGCCACCCGTCGGGCTCGAACCGACGACCCACGGTTTACAAAACCGTTGCTCTACCAACTGAGCTAGGGTGGCGCGTATCTACTTTCTCATTATTCTCCATCCCTGGTCAAGAGTTTTTCGAGCCGTCGGATCTTGATTTTCACCATTCGTTGAACCGGGCTGAGTTTTAAAACCTGCCGGTAACATTCTTTCGCATCCTTTATATTTTCAATCTGCAAATAATAATCGCCCAACTCTTCATAGGCCGTAAAATCTTTCGGATTCACTGCGATGCGCGCGATAAGGGTTTCTTCCCGAGGAACATTCGCCTTCACTCTTCTTTTTCCCAAATCCGGTTCCGCGACAGTCTCACTTACCATCGGTCGCGGTACGGATTCCTCTTTCTGTTCTTTCATGATTGATACTGGAAGTGCTTGCCTTTCTTCGTTCCTTTTTTCAATTGTGCTGATACTGACGGAAGGAGGATTATTCTTCGTCTTGGCAGTTCGCACAAATCGTGAGAAAAAACCCTCGTCTCCCGAAGAAGAAAGCGATATTTCCTTGCTGAATGCGGCTTCTTTCTCCGCGACCGGAATGTCTTGATGTATCTTTCGGCGCCTTTCTTTCACCGTTTGCGTGAAATCATGCAGTGAATTGTGCGTACGAAGGGATGCAACCTTGAAACGCTGTGCCCATTTTTCAAGCATGCGAAGGAAAAACTCTTTAGTGCGTGAAAAAGAAGGGGCCGTGACTTCCGTTTGTGAAATCTTCTCAAGGATAAAAGGGTCAGTCCTCTTTCGTGAGAGATACCACAGCAAGAAAGCGAGGCTTAATACGACAATAATAGGTGGAATAACCAGATACCACATGCGATTCTCTTTCCCGATTTATAATTTTCCTTGCCCGTTCACCCCTACATTTCGAACCGGACAAAAGCTCCGACCTGAATATTTTCTCCAACCTTATGAACCTGCTCGCTCAACAATTCCCCCACAGTCTTTGTCGGATCCTTCACGAATGGTTGTGTCAAAAGCGAGCTTTCATTCCTGAATTTTCCTTCCTTTCCTACCATGATCTTTTCAATCATGTCCGCTGATTTCCCCTCGGCCATCAACTGCTCTTTCCAAATTTCTTTTTCCTTGTCAACGAGGGAGACGGGTACTTCTTCGGGCTTCACATACAGAGGACTCAAAGCTGCCACGTGCATCGCGATATCCCGCCCCAGATCCTTGAATTCATCCGTTCGGGCCACGAAGTCAGTTTCGCAATAGAGTTTCACCAATGCTCCGATGCGGCCATTCGAATGAATATAAGAAACGACGATCCCCTCATGCGTCTCCCTGTCGCTTTTTTTCATAGCCTTATCCTGGCCGCGCTTTCGCAGGATTTCGATCGCTTTCGCTTCATCAAACTGAGCTTCATCAAGAGCTTTTTTGACATCCACGATTCCGGCTCCTGTTTTCTCACGCAGGGCCTTGATTTGTTCCATTTGAGTCATAATTTTATTTTACCTGACAATATGATAAAGGCTTCACGCTGCCTTTTTTTCCTCAACACGAGCGGTTGAGGCGGCAATGGCGGCTTCTTTAGCTTCTTTCGCTGCATTTTTCGCAGAGAGAACAGCTTTCCCCAAGTATGAGAAGATAAGCCGAAGAGAAGAAAGGGCATCGTCATTGGCAGGAATCGGGTAATCGACTTGGGACGGATCGGTATTCGTATCAACGACGCCCACGATCGGCACCCCCATCTTTCCCGCTTCATGAAGAACCAATCCCGCCTCTTTCACGTCAGCAATCACGATAGCTCCCGGAAAATCTTCCATCCCCTTTATCCCGCCCACCTTTTTTTGCAAACGTTCGACTTCTTCCATCTTTTTCACCTGTTCGAATTTCGTATATTTCTTGAATTCACCCTGAGCGAATTTTTCTTCACTGTCTTTCAGATGACGCGCTCGGCCGCGGATAGCATTGAAATTCGTCAACGTCCCCCCGAGCCAGCGATCGATCATATAATACTGACCCACATGCTGAGCTAAAAATTTCACCGTATCGTGAGTCTGTTTCTTCATACCCACGAACAGGATCGGTTTTCCGCTTTTCACCACTTCTGCCAAAAAACGAGCCGCAACTTCCAGTTTTTCAGAAGTCTTCTGAAGATTCAGAATATTTATATTCTTACGAGTCGTGTAGATATATTCATCCATTTTCGGATGCCGACGCGACTTCAAATGTCCGAAGTGGACACCCGCCTTAAGCAAACCTTCCAGGCTCACATCTACCTTGCTGAAATCCAAATCAGCGAAATAATTTACATCCGCTATCTTTACCTTCTCTCCCGATACTTCTTCTGTCAGGGTCTTTGTAACCTCTGTCATAATGCTTTTCCTTAAATGATTATGCCCATTGGGCCACCTACTTTTCCCTTTAAATAAGCCTCATAAGCACTGCAAGCGCAGGCCAGGAAGAGACTCGTTAGAAAAGTATGTCTGATTTTCCGCATAAAGATGCGGCGAAATACAGAGCTAAAGGTAACAGAAGAAATGTCATTTGGCAAGAGCGCTTTTCCAGCCTCCACTCTCTCGAGATAAAGGCGCCGGAAGAGATAAAAGGGAGCATCTTGCCAACTTCCACGCTCTGTGTTAGACTCTTCACTACGTTAGAAGAAGATATTTATCTCGTTTCACATCGAAAATTATGAAAAAAGGCATCCATCCGACATATTTCACCAAAGCGACTATCTCTTGCGCCTGTGGCGCTATTCTTGAGACTGGCTCGACAGTAGAAACCATGCATACTGAAATCTGTGCGCTCTGTCACCCCCTCTATACCGGTAAAAAGAAGGTCATCGATACGACTGGACGAGTTGATCGCTTCAAGAAGATGACGGAAAAATCTCAAGCGAAGCAGGTGGCACGCAAGAAAGCACCGAAAGTGAAGAGCGAAAAAGCGGAAGAGAAGAAAGCGGTAAAGGCCTAGCGGTTTTTGCGCGTCTTCTTTCAAGGTAAAAATTTTCTTACAAGAATACGCAACCCCGTTTCTGTCTCCTGACAAATCGGGGTTTTTCTTTCAGATTCCCTATGCTACTCTCAAAAAAGTAAGATACGCTGTATGCACGATCTCCTCTCACAAATAGAACGCGAATATTCCAACGTCAGTGCCGACTTAAGTAAGCCGGAAGTCGTTCAAGATATAAAAAAGCTTGCCGAACTGGGGAAGAGGAAAAATGAACTCGACACCATCATGCAGAGTGTTGAGCGTTTTCGAACTATTGAAAAAAACATGAGAGAGAACGCCGAATTGACTCATGAAGACGATACTGATGCCGAATTGAAAGCGCTTGCGTTAGAAGAAAACATGTCGCTGATGGAAGAAAAGACGAAACTCGAAAGCGAGCTCACGAAGCTTCTTCTTCCGAATGACCCCAATGACAGCAAGGACATCATAGTCGAGATACGGGGCGGAGCAGGTGGCGATGAGTCATCTCTGTTCGCAGCCGAACTCTACCGCATGTATGCCCATTATGCCGAGAAACAGGGATGGCACATCGAAATGCTCCATTCCAACCAGACAGAAGTAGGAGGCTTCAAGGAAGCTGTCTTTGAAATCAACAGCGGCGGCGGCCGCATTCCCGTGTACCAAAAAATGAAGTACGAATCCGGTGTCCACCGTGTCCAACGCGTTCCTGAAACGGAAAAATCGGGGCGGATACACACATCGACGGCCACAGTGGTGGTATTGCCTCAGGTAGAAGATGTTGAAATAAATATCAATCCGGCCGATCTCCGCATCGATACGTTTTGTTCTTCCGGCCCGGGCGGGCAATCCGTGAATACCACCTATAGCGCCGTTCGCATCACCCATATCCCTTCCGGTGTCGTCGTGAGCTGTCAGGATGAAAAATCCCAAATTAAGAATAAAGAGAAAGCGCTCAAAGTCTTGCGTTCAAGACTTTTTCAGTTAGAAGAAGAGAAAAAAACGAAAGAACTCGGAGATGCCAGACGGAGCCAGATAGGAACAGGAGACAGAAGCGAAAAGATCCGAACCTATAACTATCCTCAAGACAGAGTGACCGACCACCGGATCAAGGAGTCTTGGAGCAACCTGCTCACCATTTTGGGTGGGAATATCGAACCTCTTCTTTCTGCCCTCGAAGAGGAAGATATCCGACGCAAACTCGAGAAACAACAATAAGTTCTCTGTTCGAGAAACCTTTCTAGGCAGTTTCATGACTCTTTCACAGCTTCAAAAAGAATACGTGACTCTTTCTTCCCCAAAAGTGAAGATAGAAGATTTCTATGTGCTCGCAAGCCATTTTTTAAAACGCCCTAAAACCGCCCTTTTAGCACATCCTGAGAGTCCTCTTTCCCCCGAAGAAGAGCGCGAGATGCGGAAGGCACTCATACGAAGGTTAAGAAATGAGCCGATTGCATACATTCTCGGCCATAAGGAGTTTTTTGGAAGAGATTTCACCGTGACCAAAGATACTCTCATCCCAAGACCGGAAACCGAACTTATGATCGAAGAGATTCTCGAGTATGTCGAGAGATTCCTCCAGTCGTCTCAGATGCTTTCGATAGTCGATGTCGGCACTGGAAGCGGGAATATCATCATCACGCTCCGTGAGAAGATAAAAAAAGACACAGTCCGTTTCTTCGGATTAGACATCTCATCGAAAGCGATAGCGGTCGCAAAAAAAAATGAAGGAGTGCGTGAAAGCGATACGCCTATCGTATTTCTGAAAAGCGATCTCTTAAAAAATTTAAACATTGAAGATGTAATGGATGGCAGTCTTATCATCGCTGCCAATCTCCCCTATCTCAGTCATGGGATTTACAAGATGGCCGAAAGCGATGTGAAAGATTACGAACCCCGAAGCGCCCTTGTAAGCGAGGAGCAGGGCCTCGAACATTACTATAGACTCCTCAAAGAAGCGAAAAGATTTTCTCGTACTTTTTCCTCAGTCGGTTTATTTTTTGAAATCAGCCCGGAACAATCTTCTCTAATCATGAAGAGAATAGAGGAAGAATTTCCGGAAATGACCGTAACAGTTCTCAAAGATCTCAGCGGTAAAGAAAGGCTCATAAAAGCCATAAAATAAAGATACAAAAAACCCCGTTTTGCGGGGATTTTTTGTTTTGTTTCAATAAATCGAGAAGGCAAAATTATTTGCGCTTGCTTGACTTCTTTTTTGCAACCTTCTTTACTGCTTTCTTTGCAACTTTCTTCTTAGCTACTTTCTTCTTAGCTACTTTCTTAGCTGCTTTTTTCTTAGCGGCCATAATGTTCACCTCCCTTCAAACCTCTTTTCTTTTTTTCTGTCCTACGTGTTAGTAGTTCGAGAACAAAGATGAGGATTTTTATTTTTTATTTTTCACATCACATATTTTTATTGTGTGTGATACAGAATTTTTTTCTGTATGTTTTTATTATACACGTATTTATCAAATTGCATAGAGAAAATAAAATACTGTCAACCCTCAGTGAACATAAAATGCAAAACAGTATGCTAAAAAATATTCACCATGCATGATGCATGCATCTTTTTCATCATCGAAAGTCATTGTGAATCATTTTTTCTTCATTGATATGAAAAAAAAATTCAAAATGTGCGAAAAGAATGAAATATTTTTTCTCTGTGCGATAGAAATTTACTTTGAACGAAAATTTTTTAAAGAAAATCAATCCCTCGTGAAAAGGTGATATCTCCAATGAAAGAATTACGATGAAAATGATACTTTTTGTCCAGTTGACAGTCCAAATTCAAGGTCTTAGTATAAGGAGATAGGGGGTCGATACGGCCTATATAAAGCATGAAAATGCTTTTTAGACCTATGGCTTCAACGTAAGCAAGCACTTTTAAAATCTTTTAACTAGAAAGAGAGGTGAATTTAATGGAACATCAAGACCCAATGTTTGAAGATACTTCTGCAAATCAAGCAAAAGCCTGGATTCAGGAAAATCTCCGTATCATCGTAAGCGTCTTCATAGTAGCTGCAATCGCACTTGGAATTTATTCTTATTCTCAGCGTTCACAGAATATCGCTGATGATGTGAGTTCGTTCTTGGATACGAATGGCGAAAGCAGCACCGTAGCTGACCAGAATGCTGATACGACAAAAGATGAGGTGAGGACAAGCACCACTACCGGTTCCGGAGTCACAGCTACTCCTGAGCTCAGTCGTGAAACTGAAACCTCATTCGTAGAACAAGCGGGACGCGGTGATGGAAGCACAAAGTTGGCTCGTCGCGCCTTGTCACACTATCTTGAAAAGAATCCTGACTCATCCTTGAGTGCGGAACATAAGATATATATAGAAGACTACCTCAGAAAAAAAGTTGGACATTCCGGAGCTATCACGACAAACACATCGCTTGAATTTTCGAAAGATCTGATCCGTCAAGCTATTGATTCGTCAAAAACTCTCAACGATCATCAACTGCAGAACTTGAAAAAGTATTCTGCTCGCGTCGGCGCTTTCCGCTAGACAGTTAATGAAAGCGAATCCGTTCTTTCTCTAGAGAAATACATAAAACCCCGCAACTGCGGGGTTTTATCATAGGAATATCACTCTCACATCAAAAAACCCGATCAATTCATTTTCTCGTATTCGAATCGGATCCTCTCCCCTTCCTTCAAATCGCCGCATTCACCGGCATTCAGCTCTAAAACGCCGTCTGCCTCTTCCTTCGGAGTGAAAACCTCTTGGCTCTCTGCGGGAACATTACATTTAACAGAAACGATCTTATCATCCGATAACCAGATGATATCCAAAGGAAACCGCATCCCCTTCATCCAGAAAGAATATGTTCCTTTCTCCGGAAAAACAAAAAGCATTCCGCAGCTTTCACACAGACTTTCTCTTCCGCCGAGACCCACAGTCCTCTTTTCAGCTGTATCGGCAGTCTCAATCGAATACGTTTTTCCATGAATGAAAACTCTCTGAGGAAAATCATGATTATTCCATTTCCAAGAACCAGAACCGATAGCCAGTCCGGCCAAAGCGATCACGGATACAAGAAACCAGATTTTGTTATGAAGAAGCATAGAGGTCATTCTCGAGGAAGATTTTTGGTCTTCTGATGAATGAAGAAAAGGATAGAAAAAATGATAGATAAAACAAGAAGGAGTGCTATAAATTTCCCGAGTGCGGCCGTCGAGAGCGCGATGATCGCGATGAGAGCGGTGGCCGATGAAAAGAATAAGGCGATTCGTCCTTCCGGCCAGCCAAGTTCCCGAAGCCTGTAATGAAGATGACGCTTATCTGGTTGAAAAATAGATACGCGTCCCTTCCAGCGCGAATAAATTACCCAAAGAGCATCGGCAATAGGCAAGGAGAGAACCAGAAGCGCAGTGGCTATCTTTGTTCCGGCGATGATAGCGAGTACGGTGATGAAAAAGCCAAGAAACATCGAACCGACGGTCCCGGCGAGAATGCGTGCGGGATGCACATTGAAGAGGAGAAAGGCTGCGGTCACCCCCATACCTGTGACAGAAAGAATGGCTATGGGCGGCTGGTTCACTTCCGGCTTCAGGCTGAGAAAGAAAATGGTCACGAAAGTGATGAGCGAAACACTGCCCGAAAGGCCGTCCAGACCGTCCAGCCAATTCATCGAATTCATCACCAACAGCAACCAGCAGAGAAGAAGAAGAAAGGCAGGTAGAACCCAATTATCAGGGAAGAAAATCGCGCCTCCCAAGGGATTCGAAAGAGATGTTATTCTCATCCCGAAAATGAAAATGTTCAGCGCCAAAGCTATCTGAAAAAATAATTGTACCTTCCAGCCAAGTTCGATCATGTCATCCCAGAGTCCGAATACGAATACCAACCCCGTTCCCACCAGCAGCCCGAGAATGGGAGTTGAAATGACCAGATGAGGATCCGCAAGCACCGCTATGATAAAGGCGATGAGCATCGCTACACCGCCGAGTCGAGAAATATTTTTTTTGCCGAGGTGGCGGGCGCCACCCCTCCAATTTCTCTGCCGAAAAACGGGAAGGGAAATGATTATCAGTATCAGAATGGCACTCGAAACAAAAGCGATGAGGAATGGCGGGAGAAAAAGAGAGAGTTGCATAGCCGCATCAATAATTGATTAGCGCGATACTCATACTCGCTATAAGGATTCCGAAAGAAATCATTCCCGATCCCAAAAGAAGAAGATAAGCGGCGATCCTCTCCGATCGGATATAAAATCTCTTGGCAAGAAAAAAATGACCGACAAAGAACAGGATGCCGAAAAAAGGGAAGATATATGCCTGCCACCAGACGCCAAGCAAGTCCACGCCGAAATACACATTATAATGAAGCACCAGTAGTCCTTGTATCGGACGGATAAAATACATGAGAACCGCCAAGCTGACAAAAGTAGGGAGAATCCCAAGAATCAGCAGACTTTTCACGATAGTGTTATGGATGAACTCTTCACCACTTTCAAGATCTCCTACCTTATGTTCCCATCCCAGATTTTCCGCCAAAAAAGCGCTTTTCATATCACAGTGTTTTCCTTGATTGTCTCCCTGGAATATACCTCATCACCCGCTCCGATCGGCAGCGCATCCGTCTCGGGCAGATGTTCCGTCCCTAAACGGGCATGCTCAAGCTGATCGCCGACCTTCCCGAGATATTTTTCAGCGTCTTCGTATTTTTTAAAAGCGTTCCCGATATGGCCCCCAAGCACATCGAATTCCTTTTCGAAACGGTCATAGGACCGGCTTAACTTTTCCAATTGACCCATTATTTCCTTCGCCCTCTTTTCGATCTGCAATCCCTGCAAACCGAACAGGATAGTCCTCATGTAAGCATAAAATGAATTGGGAGAGACCGGCATCACCCGGCGTTTCGTCAAGTAATCCAAAAGCCCCTGTTCATCATCATCCTTGATGATGATCTCGTAATATACGTTTTCAGCCGGAATGTACATCAGCGCGAAGTCCAGCGTCCCTTCTTCGGGAACGATATACTTTGTTGCGATGGCATCGACATGTTTTTTCACGTCGGCGTAAAATTGGCGCCTCGCGACACGTTTTTCATCGTCAGTATTCGCGATCATCACTTTTTTGAAGTTTTCCAAAGGGAACTTCGAATCGACACTGATAAAGCCGCCTTTCAATCGGATGAGAGCATCAACCGCTTCGCCGCTTTTGAAAGCATGCTGCAGAGAAAAGTTTTCTTTCGGCAACATCTGAGCCAGCAAATCATTCAACATCAGCTCACCGAATCCTCCCCTGATCTTCGGAGCTTTCAAAATCTCCTGCAAAGAAGCGACTTCTTTCCCTACTTCCAGGATCTTATCGCTCGAAGCCTTCATCTGTTCCAGACTCTTTTGGACATCAGCATAGGAACGGGATGCGACATCGAGACGCTGGTCGAGGCGTTTACTGTTATCGTCAAGGCGCTTGTCCAGCGTTTGCTGAAAATTTCCCAGTTGCTGATTCAAGACCTGCGAAATGAACTGCATCCGCTCCTCGAAACGGCGATCCATATTTTCCATCGAGCCTTTCAGATCCAGGCTTTCCGAAACACCATTTTTCCGCAAAGAAAAAACCAGCCACAATACGAAGCCGGCCGCAACAATTCCAATGATGAGGATCATCCACACTTCCATATATTTTTGTTAACGTTAACCTATTTCTTCAGTCCGGATATGAAACGCTTGAGCTCGGGAACCTTGTTCGTCACTTCCTCATACGGCCCCTCCAAAAATTCGATAAAAAAACGATCAAGCATATTGAGACGATAATGAAGCTCTTCGTTATTCATCAGCACGAAACGGATTTCCTTACCGACTTCGGCCTCCAGGTGCGCTATCGCATGCTTCAGTTTGGTTCTGTTGATATTGTTCACCACCAGGATCATATCCACTTTACTTTTGGGATAATTCAGAAAAAGACCGCTGATGAGGATGAGTTTCACCTCACCGACGATTTTCAATTTCTTGAATACCTGCGACTGCGCATGGACATTCAGCTTGGACACGAGGCTCTTCAATTCGGTATAAAATGGGAAATCTTCATTGACGACAAAGTATCTCCTCCCTTTTCGAGACCGTTCGATGACGAATTTCATTTTTTCCAGCCTCAGAAGCTCACGAGTCGTTTCCGGCCTCGATATGAGCGTCTTTTCAGAAATATCGGCCGGTCCGAACTCGACACCGGGGTTAAGAAGAAAAAAGCGGATAAGGCGGGCACGAGCTTTCGATCCGAACAGCGAGTCAAATAAAGCAAGAGACATACGATTGGCAGTCATGAATCAACGAAATCGGAACGACCTATTTCATAGGCAGTATAAGAAAAATACATAAAAAAGTCAAAATGAGCGATAATGGCCGAAAGCTCTTCATTAAAAGAAAAAGAGGACCAAAAAAACGCTTTGTTGTGGTATACTATAGAAGTATATGCCCGGTGGTTCGAACTCGAAACTACCTGGGCAAAGATGCAAAAAATAAAAGTAATATTTACCCATTCGAAGTTGTCCCACCGGGTATGCATGAGAAAAAAAATCAGGAAAAAACGAAACCATTGCCGGAATTCGAGAAAGAAATCACAGAGATTCTCGTCGCGAACGGACGTTCTTTCCAGCCATTTATCAGAACTTTCAGCTATTCGGGAGAGAATATCTCCAAGGTGAACCTCGGGAGTCTCGTCGGGGTTTTTGAGATTGAGGAACAAAGCGAGGATTCTGCCTATATCGTAAACTTTCTTGCTTCCGTAGCCAAAAAAGAATATTTCAACAATCCGAGACGCGGCGCTATTGAAAGTTTCGAAGCGGCCTTGCATAAAGTGAATCTGGCGCTGGCAGAGCTCGTGAAACATGGGAATGTCGCCTGGCTCGGAAAATTTCATGGCGCGTTGGCAGTGCTTGAGAAAAATCACTTCCATTTTTCCGTCACAGGGAAGGCTCAGATCCTCTTATTCCGCAACCAAGCCCTTTCGGATATCAGCGAGGGCCTCGCTTCAGAAGAATCGAATACGCATCCCATCAAGACGTTCGTCGAGGTTTCGAGCGGGAGACTCGTGGAAAATGATCGCATTCTTGTCACTTCGCCGGATCTTTTCTCTCTTTTTTCCTTCGGAGAAATCGAGAAGAACGCATCACGCATGGACAAGGATCGTTTCTCGCAATTCCTCAAAACAGCTCTCAGAAATGAGCTCGATATCTCCGGAACATTGATCATCGATATCCGACAGGGCATCTCCCGGTCGGAAGGAAAAAAAGAAAAGAAGAAAGCGGAAGGAGTGCCGACGTTGCACAATGTTTTCAGTCAAGCGGCCTTCGACGCCAAGCAGAAAAAAACTACTGAATCAGCCCCGGAGGCGTCCCCTCACGAGGAAAAACCATCCGAGGAATATATCGACTCAAAAACCGGACATATATACGTTCAGGGCGACATGCCGGAAAACTCTTCGCAGTCACCGTTCATGGAAAGTCTTTCAAATACCCTGCAAGATGTCGGAAATGCCTCAATCCGATTCCTTTCATCCCAGAGCAAATGGCTCAGAAAAGGAAAAAAGCAGGGACTTATCGCTTTCGATAGTCTAAGCGAACTACTTCAGATTGTGATGAGGAAAGCATACCGGATAGTGAGAAAACAGTTGAAAAAAGGCATTTCTGGAGTGAAACGCGCGTACGAGGAGAAGAAAAAGGGAAGAGAATCAGCCAAAGTTTTCCCGACTATCGAAACTCCGACAAGAGAGAGCGAGGAATCCTTGGATATGGAGGCTCCTTCCGAAGTGAAATACCAACAAGAAGACCAGCCTCTTCCTCAGGAAGAAACTGACGAGATACCGCTCTTTCTCAGAGAAAGACTGGAAAAATTTTATCGAAAGGAGAATCAAAATCAAGAAACTCCGGTACGGCCGGAAATCCGAGCGACGCCTCCCGAGCCTCTTCTGAAAAAAACGAAAGAAGTCATACGTGATATATTCTCCTTATCACTCAGGATGATATCGTTCATTCGGAAGTCGCTTACTATCTTATGGCGAAACTTTTCCAAGCTTTACGGAGGTTTCTCGCGTCTGCAGAAAAAAATATTTTTAGGCGCCCTAGCGGGGATCATACTTATCCTCTTTATCGGAGTATTCGTGTTCCAAAAACTCTCCGCGCCGAAACAGGAATCAAATACCGTCTCAAACATGGAAATTGCAGCAACACCGGAAGTCCGATCACTTCAAGGGGAAAAAAATGTTTTTCCAACCGCATCTCCCGCTTTACTGGCAAATTCACAGGGCCCCCTAGTCGTGCCGATAATCTTGGATAATGAAACCTATGTCGTCACCACGCATGGCATTTTTCATCCGCGGACAAATAAAAATTATTCCTTGCCGAGTCAGAGTATCATTCGTCTGGCATCTGCAATGGATGATTTGAGGCTTATCTTTCTTCTTACGGAAGACAATCATATATATGCCTGGAGTCCAATCAATAACTCCTTTACTGAAAATACCATTTCGCTTCCGTCAGATGCGCGCATACAGAGCATAGGCACCTATCTTACATATCTGTACGCCCTCGACAGTACGACAGACCAGATATACCGCTTTCCCCGTGCCGACAGCGGCTTCGGACAGAGCTCGACCTGGCTCAAAGACTTCCTGTCGATAGAAGATAATTCAAAAATGGCAGTCAATGAAACCATTTTCGTATCACCTACGCCATCTTCAATAAATGCCTATTTCCGAGGGCGGCTCACACGTTCGCTTGAATCGCCGGTCAACACTCTCTCGCTCATTGATCTCTATTCGCATCCGGGACTGGCCAATACCTATGCCTTGGATTCGGAAAGCAAAAGGGTTCTTGTATGGAATCAGGATGGCAACCTCATCGCGCAATATACGAGCGATATATTTTCTAAAGGAAAAAGAATCTCAGTCAATGAACGTTCCCATGAAATCTTCCTCACCACGAACGATGACATTCTTCTTTCTTTCAAGCTGGAAAGATGATCCATTCGAGAAGAGAATAAAGACTCTGCCTAAGGCAGAGTCTTTATTGATTCAATGACACTTTAGACCGTTTTATTTTCAGCCAATCGCATCCGACTCATAATTTCCCGATTGACGATCGAAGCATCTCTTCCATATCGCAGACGAGAAAGTTCTTTCAGAGCATTGGCCACTTCCTGATCACCATGGGTCGGCGGATAAGTCTTCATATTGAACGGCTTGGTAAGCTCATTATTCATAAGCAAACGGACGAAACAATTATAATTGTCCACATTCACGATGTCATTGGCGGTAAAAACGGGGGCAAACTGCTTTTCAAGAAATTCGGCATCCTCAGGTCCGACGCGGAAGCTTGTGAGTGACCCCACGTTCCCGAACACAGCTTTTGAAATTTCTTCTTTCAGCTGTCCGATGAATTGATGGGCCAAGATCAGCACCAAGCGATATTTTCTGGCTTCTGAGAGAATCTGTGCGATCGATGTCGTCGTGACATTCTGGAATTCATCGAGATAGAGATAGAAATCCTTCCGCTCCGCTTCCGGCTGGTCCACCCTTGAGAGCGCGGCCATAAGTATCTTGCCCACGATTACCATGCCGAGCAACCGGGCATTTATTTCCCCTATCTTTCCTTTTGAGAGATTGATGAGCAATATCTTTCCGCTATCCATGATCTCGCGGAAATTAAGAGTACTCTTCTGCTGTGCGATGATAGGGCGCATCATATCGTTCGATATGAAAGTAGTGAGCTTTGAGGTGATATATGGAACCATATTCGCCAGCGCGGCTTCTCCTCCGGCCTTCTCCGCTTCCTTCATCCAGAAGTCCCGAACGATCGGATTGGTGCAGTGTTCCAGTTTATAGCGTCTGAATTCTTCATCGGAGAGGACTTTCGGAATCTCCATCAGCGTGGATCCGCTTTCCGGATGCTCCATGATAAGGAGCATGGCATTCCTCATATACTGCTCGAACATCGGACCGCCAGTCGCCTTCATATCATAAAGCTGGTCGAAGATACCGATCATCTCATTGATCACGAATGTCTTCTGCTCCGGATGAGCCGGATCGAATTCCAGCATGTTTATGCCGATCGGACGCGCCACGTCCGCGGGGTCGAAGATGATGACGTCCTCGGCACGCTCTTTCGGTATGGCTGTCAGAATATCTTCAATCGCATCGCCATGAGGATCAATGAAGCAGAAACCCTTCCCTGCTTTGGCATCTTTCTTAGCCATTTCCTGGAGATAATTGGACTTTCCTACTCCCGTCTGTCCGATGACGTACATATGGCGACGTCTATCATTGTCAGTGATGCGCACTTCGCTTTTTACTCCCCGATAATCATTGAAGCCGAGTAGGATGCCTTCCTTCGGAATATTTACCGGTGGCGGAGCCGCACCCGCTTTGAGCCATTTGATTTTCGGCGTTTCCGTAGTAGATATCGGAAAATGAAAAATACTCGCCAATTCTTCAACGTTCAGGACCATGGCGCTTTCCTCATCTATATTGCGGAAAACATAATCGTAGATAGCGTTCTTCGCATTGCTGCTTTTCAAGCGTTTTTTGATCCGGAAACTGTTCACTTCCGGATTCTCAAACTGCCCGAAAGAATTTTCCAATTGAGCCAGGATCTCTTCCGCCCTCTGTTGCGTCGCGGCGGAGGCCAAAAGACGGATGTTCGCTTTGAACGCGATCTTGCTTGCCTTTCCGTCAATGGACTTCACAAGCTCCTGTTCTTCGGGTGTCAGTGACACGATCTTTTTTTCCTCTTTCAGGGAATCTTTTTTCCCGCCCGAAAGGGCAGATACCATACCCTTACCGACGCCTTTGCCGATTTCTTTCACCAATGAAGTGCTCCGCGCATCTTTGAGCCGCTGGCCCTCCTGCATTTTCTGAGCGATACTTCTGCTCTCTTTGCGCCAACCCGTAGCCGAATTGGAGAGAAGAACCTGAATGGCGGCCCCTTCCTCGGCCGTATGCAGCTTGCTCAGCGAATTGGAGATTTCATTCAGAGGATCAATATCCAGCGTACGGTATGTCTTCAGCGGAAGCGCATGACTTTCCTTCAGATCGAGAACGGAAACGGACGTGTAGCATCCTGGAGTGAAAATGGTATAATCCGGCACCTTTTCTATCATCGCGTGCGGAAAAAAGCTATGAACCTGCTTTTCTACTGTTTCTCGAAAGATTTTAGGAATGGAAAGATAGAAGAATATTTCCTCGCTCGACGAAGGATTGGCGATCTCAAAAATTATATTCGGCGTATCAAAAAACAATTTCTTCAGAAAGTTCGCCTTCGGCTTGATCGCGGAGAGCGACGAAAGCAATTGTTCCATAGCCAGAATTTCCTCTTTCCAAGCATCCGCATTCGGTTGCTGTCCTTCCGGCGTCTTTTTTTTCGTCACTTGGATCATCTCAAGATCCATGTTGAGAGACTGGTTCACCTGATATCGAAAAGCGAAAAAACTGCGCAATATCAAAAATGCGCCGCTTACCAAAGAAATGAACGAAAAAAGCGCCGTTAACGGAACCAATACAATATTCAGATCGAATCCCTCCATGTTTATATTTGTCTTACGAATCGTTTATTCTTTTTCGATCATGCCGCGATCAACCAATTCCGCATACAATCTATCAGCCAATTCGTCATGCATCTTATCCAAAGCATAGAAATCTTTCAACGACCGGGCAACCTTCACTGCATGGACAACCCCCTTCGTTTCGGCCAAATGAAGCAGCTTCTCGATCTTGCTCTCCTCATCGACAGTCGCTCCGATACTCTTCGCATCTTCTGTAATATCTGCTGCCGCAGTATCATCCTTTGCAGTCTGAGAAACTTTGGTCAGGATCTCATTATATTTGCCTTCCTGTTCCGGCGCACCCGTATCCACCAGCTCTATCCTTTCATCAATCGATACTCCGTTTCCCTCTGCAGTTTCCGGTCGCTCTATCGGTGCCGCTTCCTGTCTGCTTCCTCCTTCTTCAAGAATCTCTTCTGGCATACGTTTATTTCAATAGTTACTCTCCTTTATTCATCTCCTTCTTGAAATTTTCAACTATTTCTCGCACGAATACATTGTAACCCGGAATCTTACTTTCGAAAAAAGCATCGATTTCATCCTCCTTGGCAGCCTTACCAAGCAACGCCTCGTATTCTGCTACACCCGCGTCCCCTATCTTTTCCATCGTCTCCAGAAAGATGCGCTTGAGCAACGCCTCTCCCATCTTCCCCAGAAGCTCTTCCTGCTTTTCTTCTGAAATGTTCTCGAGATGGAACTCCTTCACAAGCTCATCTTTGAGTGCCGTATAATCGATCGCCATAGAAAAAAATTAATGTGTAAATTAAGGTTTGTAGAATCCTGGAATAGCTTTTCCTGTCTGGAATGCTACCGTTGTCATTCTCTTGGTGTAATCATCGATGCTTTCTCCCGCTCCGACCTGTGCCAAGTCTTTGAAGGCCATTTGCGTCGCCTCCATAAAACGTGTCAGTTCTTTCATCTGGCTGTAATGGAGCGGGTTCTGAGACCGGTCATAACTTGCAAAAGCATTGTTCTCCAATTTGGCAACGTCCTTAATGACTGAAGACATCTGGGTCGATCCCAAAGAATGGTTCATGACATAACTGTAATCCGAAAGCCGCTGTACATCATTCGTCAGAAAGATTTCCATACGCATTTTTCCGAGAGCATTGTTAAAGAATCCGATCTTTTCAGGATGCTCCTGGAGATACGATCTGGTATCCATGATCCTGTCATATTCCGCTACCCTGGCGGCCCTGTCAGCAATCTCTGGGTCCTCGACGGAAGGCACAATATCCGGACGACCTGCTGCTTGGAATGCATCGGTATCGAATGGCGCTGCCGGTACGACGTCTATACTCGGAGCAGGCGCCAGGATACTTTTTCCGCTCAGCACCTTCTCGATGTCATCGGAAGAGAGGAAATTCTCGAATTTGATCACTTTCCCTATCTGGATCTGATCCAAATCGCCGGAAGGAATGCCGGCTGCCTTCAATTCTGCCGGAGACATCAGCTCCAGCTTCTTCTGCATGGCATTTTCAAGGGATTGTATGACGCGATTCTTATCACTCGGAGGAAGATTGCTCGGTAACCTTTTTTCGATGATCCCCCACAAGCCCTTTTTCCCATCCGCTTCCGTAACCCTGTGTCCCTGAAGCAGTTTCTTCACACTCGAAGGACGCGCAACATCCTCTTCCGTCTTCACTTCCGGTTTGATCTTATTTATCTGTTTTTCAACGGGCTTGCCTTCGGTATCCGGCACGCCAGTCTGTTTTTCCAGCGCTTTCGGAGTCGGATGATCGGTATCCGGAGTTGCAGTAGTCCCTCGGGGAGTCTCTGCTACTGACGGCGTATTTGGCGTTCCTGGAACATGAGGGGGAGCGCCATTCGGCGTGGTACCATCCATACCGACTCCACCATGATTCGGAACTGGAGAATGACCATGCATGAGATTCGAAATAAGCATGCCGGAACCGATACCGACCGTCCAGGCGGCTGTTTTTCTCCACAGAGCTTCGTTTTTCTGATGCTTGAATTTCTTGTTCAGATCCTCTATATCTAATTTAAGAAGGTTGTTCAACAACCTCAACTGATCATCTCCTTCTTTCGTTTCTATTTCTTCCAGATCAGATTTGATTTCGCGTCCGGTCGCCCTCTTCTTCCAGTTTTCACTGACGCCCTCAACTAAGGTATCCAACGAAACACCGGTTCCTACGCCAACCAAAATCCTTCTCACTCCGACAATACCGGATGCGGCCGCCGCTCCCGCCGCTCCACCCGTAAAAGCAAGTGCACTGGCACCGGCAAGACACGTAACAGCGATAAGAATCTTCTGCACTTTTGATAATTTGTTATACTGACGCCCTATCTCCTCCAATAAACCGATAGCTTTTTGCGGAAGATTCATATTTTGAGATCGCACTTCCGTTCGCGCATTGAAGAGCGCTACCCGTTCATCATATTTGAAATACTGAAGGAGCCCGGCCATTTCCTTTTTCAGTGCCTCTCCTTTGAGACCTGAATTCGCTAACGCTTCCAGCTGCTTTTCCTGAAGACTTACCAACGCGAATTCATATCGCCCCTTGGCAGATTCGACATCGGCACTAGGCTGATTTGATATATTCTTTCCAAAAAAACTTTTCAATTTTTTCCATGCCGATGATTGATCGTAATCAGCGGTCACATACTCAAGCCGCATCTGGGCCACCATTGATCGCAAACCATCGATTTCCTCCCTGATTCCAGGCTGTTCGGGTAACGGAACGGCTCCGCTCGCAACCAAAGGCTCCGGAGGAAGATCTTTTTCCTCCACGATAGTCCAGCCTTCATCTTCCGCCCTATGCTTCAAAGCTTCCTGCTTATGGGGCCCCGTCCACTCTTCTCCTTCCAGAATGTAATACCCATCTTTTCTTTTCTGAATCCTGTAGTAAACCTCGTCATTTGAAAAATATTGAGCTTCTTCTCCGACTTTCATCTTATGGAAGACCCCTTCCTTACCGGGAAAAGCCCTATTTTCATCGTCTGCTTTCTCAACACTCTTTTCTTTATCAGGCACAAGAACATTCTTCCATTCTTCCTCACGGGCAATAGATCGGATATATTCTTCATCATAAATGAATCCTGATTTCCCATCTTCGTCCGTGATTTGGTACATTTCTCCCTTTCTATCCAGAGTGAGCTCTCCCTTTGTTCCTTTGAAAAAAGCTCTTTCTCCATCCGATAAGAAGGCTCTTTCTTTTTTTTCCTCTTCTGATGAAAGAGAAGGAACCGGCCGCTCCCTAGTTATTGATTCTTTCTTCGCTACGAAGGCCTGCTCGATCTCTTCTTGGAATCTTATGGCCGTATCTCTGAACCGCTTTCTGACATCATCGGATAAGAGAGAGTGTTCTTCCATATATTCGCGCAAAACTTCATCAAATTCCGGAATTTCATCCATTTTTCCTTCACGACGAGCCGAAGCGATCGTCTCGAGTCCGCCCCTTTTTTCTTCAAAGGCATCCAATTCGGCATGCGAAGAAATTTCCTCTATCTCTTTTAAACTTGATTTCTGCCGCTCGAAAAGATCATCAATACCTTTTTGCAAGCGCTGTTCTTCTTCATGACTATCATCTTTCGAATCTCTTTTTTCTGCCCCTTCGGCCGATGCCTTGTTTTCGACTGCCTTCGCCTTCGTTCTATAGACTTTCAGGATATTCCGCTGAAGTTCCTGGGATTTCTCTCTGATTTGCTTCAGTATTTCTGCAGATTTGACCGGAAACTGTTGAAGAAGATCATTGAAAGGCTTCCCTACCGTAAAACATGGGTCATGCTTCTTGCCATCTCCAGCGACTTCCATAAGGATCTTATCCAATTCTTCCTGAGTATCGGTATTGTTGATCTGTTCCATCCAATATGTTTCCTGATACACGAGTCTATCCTGTATCGTTTGCGCATTCTCCTTGTCTTTATCTTCCGGTTTCTTGTCCCGAGCGTCTCTTCCGTCATTCCCTCGGGCTCGCTTACCCTTTACCACTTGGTTGTCAATCGCATCCGTCACGGCATGATCCAGCCCCCCGCCCATCGATCCTGCCCTTTTTTCTCTTCGCTCGGCAAGACGCTCTCTGACGAGGCTGTTCACATTCTTCCGGGCGCGCTCAAACAGATCCCTCTTTTCGGGCGGAAGCACTGTAGGATTGAATTTTTCCTTGTCTGCCATAATCATTAGTCATTTGAAGGAGCCGCGAGATTTGAAAGAATCACCCGCAGCATTCCCTTGTTTAATTTTTTCTTCACTTCGGGATCCGTCTCATCTTTTGAAGTTACTTCATCCATATATGCAAGCATTTCTTCTTCCTGTTCCGATAGAATATTATCTATCCAATCTCGTTTCGCCGTATCCTTCATATTCGGTTCTTCTTTCTGGAACGTATCGAAATAAGCCGCCATCACCGCCCTCAGAGTGTCCTCTATCCATTGTGCATCATCGCCTCCTTTATTCTTTTTCAAGAAAAATTCCAACGCTTCCTTCTCTTCTTCTCGGCTCCTGACAACGGGCAGGTTTTCTGCGGCTTCCGCCAGTCTTTTCTTGGCATCTTCCAGCGACAAACCTTCATTTTCAATCGCAGCCAGCGTCTCGCGGATCATCGTATCGCTTGCCTTATAGATGTTCTCCATTTCCTCCCGTTCCGAATGCCCTATCCAGCCCGCTTCTATTCTTTCATTGTATTCGGTCTCATAGTTATGCATCAGTGTCGAGAGCGCCCTTCGCTCTCCCTGCAGCTGTTCCAAAATGTGTGATGACTTTTCCGGTGATTTGCCCGCTCTGCCACGAACCCCCGCTGACGTTTCGGCGGTGGGAAGAGGCGGCGTTTCAGGAACAGAATCCAGCCCTAATCGGCTTCGTACACGCGATCTCATAGGAGCGATCATCTCTCTCGCCAAACTCTCTGATTCGGCTTTGTCTATCAAAGGTAGTCTTTCTTGTTCGGTCATAGCGTTATGCGTTATTTTCGCTTTCCTTCTCCAACTCAAAAATAACTGCTCTGAAAATTCTTCCCGCCTCTCTCCTCGGAACCGATTGAAGTTCCAAATATTCGATACTCATTATTTTCAATTGAGGCAAAAAAGTCGTCCTCCATAGTTTTTTCCTTTCTCCTCGTGAAATATGTGTTTTTTTATCGAGAGCGGCTTTATATATTCCTTCATCAAAAATCTTCCACTCCTCAACGATCACATCCTTAAGATTCGTAATTTTCTCCCGTCCCTCGGGGCGCGAAAGAAAATCATCCAACTCTTTCCTCCAAGAAAGATCCTCATTTTCTCCGCTCTCCACATCTTTTTGATCGTCCGCTGCCGCTCCCGAAGAACCATCCTCAGCGTTATCAGTCGGCATGCCCATCTTTACGGCTGCAGAGACTTCTCCTTGAGAAGGACTGTCCTCAGCCACATCCCCAGAGGCGCCATTCTCTTCTGTTGTATCTCGAGGGACATCAAAAAAAGTTATCGCGGGATCATGTGATACACCGTCTTTTTTCTCGACTTTAGGTTTTTTCTTTTTTCCGAGCTGGAGAGTATAGCCGTTCTCCCAAAGCTCCTTCTTTAACGCATCGACATTCTTATATTCGGGCAATCCTCTTTCATTCCCATATTTACGAGCCATCACGGGATCCAACGATTCGATATTGATTCTCGTCTCGCTATCTTTCGAAATCCACGTCTGACCGACTTCAAGCTTATGCGGGAGTTCGAACGACAGAGAACTGCCACTGGATCTTTCATCATCCACTGGTAATTGTTTCTTATTAAAAAAATGTTCGAAAAGCGGCATTTTCGTTTTCGTTTTCTGCGAAGATTTGCTATAATTCTATCATAAGAAACAAAAAATAAAAACCTCTCACTGCTTTTTAAAAAGAAGCAAGAGATAAAAATATGTCACAAAACAAAAAAATAAATCTGCTTCTCGCCGCACTTCTTTCTCTTATCCTCGTTCTCGCCTTTTTTGTCAGAGCATATCACATCGAAAGCATTCCAGCCGGACTCTTTCCCGATGAAGCAGCCAACGGAATCGATGCTCTCGATGCGATCAAAACCCATGATTTCAAGCTTTTCTATCCTGCCAACAGCGGAAGGGAGGGATTGTTCATCAATATTCAAGCCCTCTTTATCGCGTGGCTCGGAAATAATATTTTTGCCATCAAATTAGCATCAATCCTCTTCGGCACCCTCTCCGTGCTCGGCATCTATCTTCTGGGAAAAGAATTGTTTCACAGGCGAGGAGCGGGAATTCTGGCCGCTTTCATGTTGGCTACCTCATACTGGGGCATCAATTTTTCCCGTATCGGATTTCGGGCGATCATGGTGACGTTCCTACTTACCTTTTCATTTTATTTCTTTTTCAAAGGATTGCGCACACAGCGCTTGAGGGATCTTCTCATTTCAGGATTGATCTTCGGACTCGGGTTGCACACGTATATCGCTTTCCGTCTCGCTCCGCTCATTCTTATCATCCTGCTCCCGGCACTCATGCTTTCCTATGAGAATTTCCTCAAACGATTCTGGAAGCACATTCTCGTTTTCATTTTTGGTGCACTCGTTACCGCCGCACCGATGCTGTATCATTTTTTTATCAGCCATCCGGAAGATTTCGCCTCTCGCACGTCGCACATATCCGTTTTCTCATCAGAAGCGAACGGAGGAAACCTCCCCCGTACGCTGCTCAAGACTTTTTCGCTTTCTCTTATCAAATATAATTTTTGGGGCGATCAGAACTGGCGTGACAACTATCCTCCTTACCCTCTGCTTGATCCCATCGTCGGAACCCTCTTCTTATCCGGATTTTTGTATACTCTCTGGCAAACCATAATACTCCTCGGGAGACGTATCCGCGAAAATGATCGGGATACGCGCCTCGTTACGGACTTCTTCCTTCTCGGCTCATTCTTCGTGATGCTTATGCCGGAATTCCTCACCAATGAAGGGTTGCCTCATGCTCTTCGCTCTATCGGAACCCAGATGCCAGTATTTCTTCTTGCGTCTTTTTCCGCCTTTTGGATCATAAAAAAAGCGCTCCGCTCGCAAACAGGCACAAAAATTGCGCTGTTTTCACTTCTCTTCATTTCATTGACAACCAGCGCCATCATCAATATCACAAAATATTTCGTTTTCTTCGCTCAGAACGAACTCGCGGCCGCTTCTTTCAACGAGAACTATACCAATATGGGTCGTTATCTCCTCTCCCTTCCCCCGGAAACACAGAAGTATGTACTGGCGCCTACATACTCTGAACCTGTCGATTTTCTCACCCGTGGGCGAGTCGCTCATCTGGAATTTGTCAAAGGCGACACTGTCATCCGTCAACCGAGCATATTTCTTATGGTCAATTACGATGAAGCCCTCACAAAGCGGATCCAGAAGTTTTATCCGAATGCATACGTCGAGCGCATCGATATGAACGGTCCGACCCGTGGCGGAGGAGAATTCAATGTCATAATATTGCCAAGCGAACAAAACAATTAAACATCCATATGGAGTTTGTAAAAAAACACGCATCTTTCATCGTCTCATTCATACTCCTCGCTCATTTTCTCGTTTCTCTCGTAGTTTCAAGCCAAGAGTCGATGATTTTCGATGAAAGAGCGCACATACCGGCGGCCTACAGCTACATACATTATGGAGATATGCGGCTCAATCCGGAACACCCCCCGCTCATCAAGGATCTGGCAGGTATACCGCTCCAAGCGTTCCGTCTCATTTTCCCAATTGATACTCCCGAGTGGCAGACTGGCGTGAACGAACAATGGGTTATCGGTGATGTCTTTATCAATTGTTCTCGTCCCGAAATAGCCTGTAACGATGCGGACATCATACTATTCTGGTCTCGTTTGCCGATCATACTTCTGACGATTCTTCTGGGATTCGGAATCTACTATTGGACTAAAGAGCTCGGAGGAACGTTAGCCGGAGTCTTTGCAGTAGTGCTCTTCGCTTTTGATCCGAACATTTTGGCTCACAACCACTACGTGACTACCGATATCGGTATCGCCGCTTTCATTTTCTTCGCGTTTTACTTCTTTGTTAAATTTTTACGGAATCCTTCTTTCAAGAATGTCATCCTCGGTGGAATTTTTCTCGGACTCGCTCAATTGGCAAAATTTTCAGCCGTCCTCATTTTTCCGGTATTCGGGCTTTTTGTCATTCTCTATGCGCTCACAAAACAAAAACCTCTCACCGATACGCGGGGTGCTTGGCGTTTCAAGATGTCGGCTTTGCTCGAATACGGTTACAAATTCGTCCTCTCTCTGATGACCGCATTTGTTCTCATTTGGATCGTCTATGCCGCAAACACGTATTCCATGCCGGGAGAAAAAGTCGCCGCGGAGGCCGAAATGTCTTTGGGTCAGAACAACACGTTGGCTCATCTCGCTCATGATTTTACGATCACGCTCAGCCAATCACCCCTCTTCAAACCCTTGAGCGAATATTTCTTAGGAGTTTTCATGGTTTTCGCCCGTGTGGCAAGCGGTAACGTGCATTATTTTTTAGGAGAGGTCACCAACGCCGCTTCCGTATGGTACTTTCCCATCGTATTTCTCCTCAAAGAAACCCTTCCATTTCTCTTTTTACTCTTGCTTACCCTTGCTTATAGTCTTTCCAGAATCTCAGCCTCTTTCCTGAAAACGAAGAATATGACCGTTATTCATTTTCTCGCGCTTTCGCTTCAGAATAAGATCACCCAGTATCTTTCAGTCTTTTTTATTCTGTTCTACTCCTATATCAGCATTACCGGAAATTTGAATATCGGTTTCCGTCATCTCTTCCCCATCATGCCGCTCCTCTCTATGCTCATCTCTAAAACGGTTTTTGATTTTTATAAACGGCATCGGAATGACAGCGTAAGCAATAAGCTGTTCGCGAGCATCCTCGGTCTTCTCGTCTTCTCTATCGTTTCCATACCGATATTGTCTTTCCCTTCATATCTTTCTTATTTCAATGCGACTGTCGGCGGTCACCTGAATGGTTACAAATATGTCACGGATTCGAACTACGATTGGGGCCAGGATCTCAAACGTCTGAAAAACTTCGTCTCCACGTATCAAACATGTCAAAAAGGCACGGCCTACACGACGACCGATTGTTCTTTGGCTGAAAAATACCCGCCTCTAGAAAAAATACGTGTGGATTATTTCGGCGGAGGAAGCCCGAGTTATTATCTCCATGACACATACATCCCCTGGTGGGATACAAGAGAACCCGAGGCCGGCTGGTATGCTATTTCCTCCTTCTTTTATCAGGAGAGCATTTATAAGAAAAAGGCCCCCGGAGAAAAAGACTATAGCTGGCTTGAAAACTTCTCCCCTATCGCCAGAGCCGGAGATTCCTTCTTCATCTACTATATCCCCAAAGAAGCTCTTCCGATAAAGTAACTCTTACCCGAGCGAAAGGCACTCTCGTCAGTCACAGGATGCTATTTCTTAGCATCCTTTTTTTGCGGCTTCTGATCAACAGCCTCAGCTGATGCTGCAACCTGATCACCGTCAATCGCTTCATCTTTAAAGACATAATAGACTCTGCTTTCCGTTCGAAGATCCAAATATCGAAGTAAGGGTCGCTTCTCGGGAAGAATTTCCTTATCCAGAATGAGAGCTAAATCATTCACAGTGGTTTCAAGGGGTCTTTCGGTATTGATATATATTTCCCAGCCTTCCTCCGTGGTAACACGGAGTTCATTCGCAAAACGAGAGGCCGTGGTGAACGTATCCTTGATCTCTATGCCGAAACGGCTATGCAATGTTTCTTTGATGGAAGTTACCAGAGACACCATGTTCGGAGAAAAAACATTTTCTTCGATCGGCAGGATCTTTTCACTCAAATCATGTATAGTGACCGTCCGAGCCATATTCGTTTCCTTTTCAAACACGGCTGATCGAGGTACGGTATTTCCGTTTTCAAGGATCTGAGAACACGTTCCGCCGGAACACCACAGCACGATCGACTCACGAGGTTCGATCCGTACGACCAAAGTATCAGGAAAAATACGCGCTACCCGGACATCCCGTACCAAAGGGAACTCTTCTTTGATTCTCGTTTCCAATTTTCTCGGAAAAACGAGAAAGAAATCATTCTTTGGAAAAAGAAATAAGTATTTGCCCTTCATGCCATCCTGAACGAAAGCGGCAAGAGACTCATCATCGGTCATAGGGACTCCGGATATCTTTGTTTCCGTTATCATCAGATAGGGAGAAAAAAAGGCGACATAGAGAAGCGTTCCCAAAAAAAGACTCCACAGAAAAATGATGCCTCCGTACGAATGATCCCTGCCGACATGAGAAGAAAGACGCTCCTTTCTTGACGCGCTGTTTTTGGATGCCGAAACATGCGGAATAAGCCTCCCTCGCTCTCTCTTCAGTTGTGACTTCCAAAGAAAGCGCATATTAAATATTCAAAAAAAGCTTCTCAAGCAACAGACGCGTGTTGCTTTGAGTCGTCTTCATGAGTCCGATCGTTTTCTCGATTTCCGATAAGAGTTCGAAGTACTTCTTCGTCATTTTCTTCTCAGTCGCCTTCAGGGCCTGACTATGAAGACCCGGCAGCCACCATTCCAGAAGAAGGATCGATTCTTCCGTGTGAAGCGACATCGCTTCCGCGAGAGAAAGCCGTTCGGAGAGAGAAAGAGTCGAAAGACGGAAAAGCTGTCCCAACTTACCCCTGATCGCCGTAAAGTTTTCAGGCTGCAGAAGAGCATTGATGATAATGCCAGGACGCCCCAGAGAAAAGAAAAAAGGAGCGACAGCAGAAATTTCCTGCGCTGAAAATATTTTCTTCAATCCTTCATGCATCTCTTCTTCGGGTACGAAATTGAAATATATTTTCTTCACTCTCGATTGCACCGTGGGCAGAATATTCCCCAACTCATGCGTCACAAGAATGAGCATTGAAGTCGGGTTCGGTTCCTCCAGCGTTTTAAGAAGAGCGTTTTGAGCGGTCTGCGTCATACGATGCGCATCTTCGATGATGACAGTCCGGAAGCCACCGCCCGCAGGAAAACGACTGAGAAATTCCGTCGCCTCTCTCACGGCTAGCACGGATATTCCCTTCGTCTTTGTGACGCCCTTTTTCGTTTCTTCTTCAGGCCTCAGGATGAGAACGTCTTCATGATAGGGATACGCACCGCTTTCTTCAAAATCCGGCACCAACGCGAGAAGATGGGCGAATTCTCTCGCACACTTGCTTTTTCCAACCCCCTTCGGACCGGCAAAAATATACGCTTGGGCCAAACGTTTTTCATCCAAACCTTGATGCAGTTTTTTCCTTTCGGTTTTATGACCAATGATCCGCATATTTTTATGATTCTTCTTCGATACTCTTTCGGAGCGACATCCGGAACGTTTCCAGACTGAAACGCGACGCTGACCGCCTCATCGCTTCCTTATCATAACGGTCCTCATTCATAAGAAAACGACGCACCGCTTCCGCAATGATTTCAGGAGCCTGAGCATGGAAGAATTCTCCTGTCTCTCCTTCTTCGACGATCTCTCTTATACCTCCATACTCGAAAGCGATGACCGGTACGGTGAAAGAAAGGGCTTCGACCGCCACCATTCCGAAATCCTCCTCCGAAGGGAAAATCAGAGCCCTGGCAGACTGGTAAAGTTTTGCCAAATCTTCATCCGATTGAAATCCGACAAAGGAAATATTCTTCTCAGACATTTTCTCCAACCGTTCTTTTTCCGGGCCGATGCCGACGATAGTAAGCGGCAATGCCAATTTATTGAACGCTTCAACGACGATGTCTATCTTCTTCGATCGGGTCAGCCTCGACACGACAAGGAACGATGTTTTTTCAATCTGAGAGCCCGTCGTCGCATGTTGATTCTTTTCAAAAAGCGAGAGGGCGGGAGGATAAATGACTTCCGCATCCCGTTTATAATACTTTTTCACACGCGATTTTGTGTAGTGCGAATTCACCAGCAGCATGTCAGGTCGGGCGGCGGCCTGAAAATCCCAAATGCGGAGATAACTTATCAGCATACGGGAAAAAATTTTCAACCTGCCGCGCGCTCCGATTTCCCTCAAGTATTCTTCATGATAATCCCATGCGTAGCGCATAGGCGAATGAAGATAGGCGATGTGTTTCGTATGGAGCCTCGTCACGATCCCCTTGCTCCAGGCGCCAGATGACGAAATGACCATATCAAACTCCCGTAAATCGAGCGTCTCGACGGCCGCCGGAAAGAATGGGAGAAAGAAACGGTATCGTTTCTGAAAGAATTTCGGTATCCTGCCGAGCCAGGAAACACGGATATCGCGACCCTCGAAGCGTCCCTTCATTTTCTCTTTATCATACAGGAGCGTATAGATCGGCGCACTCGGATACATCAGAGCTATTTCCTCGAACACTCGCTCCGCTCCTCCGTAGGAAACCAGAAAATCATGCACTAAGGCGATTTTTTTCTCTCTCTTTGTGCTATACATTGTTTCCATCATGGTAAGACTAAATGAAAGATTTCCACGGCACATTTCCCCCAATCAAAACGAGCAACATTCCTGGTTGCTGAAACAATTATATCATCCCTCAAAACCGTATCGGAAAGGATTCTTTCAATGCCTTCGGCAATGCAGAGGGAACTGAAAGGATCTACGAATATGGCTCCCTCTCCAGCGACCTCGGGCAAAGAAGAGATACCCGAGGCTACCACCGGCACTCTGACACTTTGCGCTTCCAGTACCGGTATTCCGAATCCCTCATACAGCGTAGGAAAGAGAAAGACGTGAGCATTTTTCAAAAGCTCCCACTTTTCTTCTTCTGAAACGTATCCCTTCTCGATGATTTCCTCTTGAAACCGGCAACCTGCCACTTTCTCTTGTATCCGATCATACCCATAGCCCGGTTTCCCAACGATCACCAGCTGATGAGGAATCGCGTATTTTTCTTTCAAAATCTCAAATGCTTCTATTATCCGCACAATATTTTTCCGTTCCTCCAACCTGCCGATAAACAAGAGATACGGCGTATCTGGTGATTGGTGATTGATGATTGGTGATTGATGATTGTTTTCGTATCCCTCATAAATGACTGTTATTTTTTCTTCAGGAACACTATATACGGCCATGACATCCTTCTTCGTATTCTGCGACACGCAGATTATTTTTTCTGCCGCCTTGCAGGAGAACCGTATCGAATAATGCATATACGCCCGTTCCCAAAACGAATAGGCTTCTTTACAGAACTCATACTCCAATCCATGAATAGTGACGATCGTTTTCTTCGGATGAATAAGAGGGACCGTGTGGGCGGGAACGAACAGCGCGTCCGGCGCTTTCCGAAACATCTCAAGAGAAAGACCGATCTGAGTCCAGAATCGCGGAGCCCAGATCCCCCGTACTTCCCAATTCTCCGGAAGCGAAAAATCGATCTGCGGATACTCGAACGAAAGCGC